>Ga0114904_1000037_pt1 | contig 80205 bp, 79 predicted proteins | sample MalvirDeepMed_s6_FD_83498 | JGI IMG/M metagenome (GOLD analysis project Ga0114904, IMG submission 83498) | Marine viral communities from the Global Malaspina Expedition - Malaspina viral metaG DeepMed_s6 | ecosystem: Environmental > Aquatic > Marine > Oceanic | place: Mediterranean Sea... | reverse complement strand
TGCGCAGTTCGCTGATCAGGGTGATGCCGGACGCCTGTTGTGCGTCGATGCCGTCGCGCCACTGGGCGGCGGCCTGATCGCTGACCTCACGGAACTGGCCGGTGATGGCGGTAAGCTGCTCTTCGCTGGTGCGGGCCAGCTGCTGCTGGGTATCGCGCACTTCCTGCAGCAGGCTGTGGCCGGTGTCTTTCTGCTCAGCCAGGCCCTGTTGCCACTGTTGCAGTGCTTGCTCACTGGCACTGCGGAATTGCTCGGCGATGGCTGCCAATTGCTGTTCGCTGGCGTTACCCAGCTCTGACTGGGTGCTGCGCACCTGTTCCAGCAGCTGGCTGCTGTTGTCGCGGAACTGGTCGTGGTGGGCGGCCAGGGAGGTGCTGATATCGTTGACCAGGCGGGCGCTGGTCTGCTGATGCTGATCGAGCCCCTGCTGCCAGTGTTGGGCGGCGGCTTCGGTGGTCTCGCGGAACCGGTCGGTAAGGGTGGCGAGCTGCTTCTCAGTAATCGCGTTGAGCCGTTCGTGGGTGCCCTGTACCTGCTGGCTGAGGCCGGCCAGGGATTGCTCCATGATCGGCTGGATGTTTTCCACCGCCAGGCGGCTGCTGTCCGCCAGGGTTTCCTTGAGGGACTGGCTGACCGACTCCGCCAGGGTGCGGTACTGGTCGGTGAGGGTGTGATGAAAATCCTGCTGGTTACGGGTCAGGGAGTCGCTGAGCTGTTCGCCCATCTGTTCCATGCGCCCGGTGAGCCCCTGCAGGGCGCTGACCAGTTCCGGGAAGATGCGTGACTGGTCTTGCAGGGCGCTATAGGCGGACTGGCGCTGGTGATCCAGGGAGAAGGCATGCAGCTCCAGGTCCACCCGGTCGTCCAGCTTGCGGGACACGGCCATGCGGTCGCGGCGGCACAGGGCGGCGCTGAGCCCCAGCATGGCGGAGGCGGCCACACCGGCGATGGAGGTGCCGAAGGCCAGGCTCAGGCCAGCGATTGGGGCGGCCAGGGCGCTGCGGATGGCGGTCAGCTCGCTGCTGCCATCCAGGGCGGTGGCGGCCCCTTGCAGGGTGACGATCATGCCCACGAAGGTGCCCAGCAGGCCCAGCATCACCTGCAGGCCGGTCAGGTAGGGGGTGAGCTGGGGGCCGGGCAGCGGCGCCGGGTGGCCGTCGATGCGGCGGTGTACCGCGTGGCGCAGGCTGCCGGGCAGGGCCTTGAGCCAGTGGGTCAGGCCATCGCGGCTGCCGGGCAGGTCATCGAGCTGCTGGTCCAGGGTGGCGGTGGTGCGGCGAAAGCGCAGTAGTTCGGCAAAGCCCAGGGTGTAGGCGGCGGCGATGATCAGAGTCACGGTCAGGGCCACCGGGTTGCTCAGAAAGGTGGTGGCGATCCAGATCACGGCAATGGCGCCGAGGATAAAGGGGACAGCAAAAAGAAAGCGTCTCATACGGTCTTGCTTACCTCGTTATTGATGGACTGGTTGCCCGTCGCGTCGGTGGCGAGGGCATCCAGCAGGCCGAGTATGGGTTCCTGGCGGGCATCCAGCTCGGCAAGTAACAGCATTTGCAGTTCGCGCCGGAACTGGCTCAACCACCCTTGCGGGGCGAGCCAGTCCTGGGCGGAGTGAAAGGGATCACGGGTGTCCCAGAGGGTGCGATAGCGTTTTTCCAGAAAGCCGGGCAGGGCGCCAAAACAGTGGCGCACATAGCCGGCCATACTTTGTTCAAACACCGCGTCAAGTTCCGCCAGTCGGGCCATGGCTTCACTGTGGCCGATAAGCAGCCGGCGGGCCCGCTGGCGCAGGTTGCTGAGTCCGGCGATCATCTGCCGCTGGTGGGCCTGGTAGAAGCGTTCGTAGGCACCGAACGTGGGACGCTTGTCGGCCGGGGCGTCGTCCCTGAGCGGTGGCAGCGGAATCACCGAGGCGGCCTTTTCCCCGGCGAAACTGCGGCTCAGGTGGGCCAGCAGGGTGTCGCGGGTCTTCAGCAGGTCCGCCTGCAGGCGCTCGGAGGCATCCGGCCTGGCATCGAACGGGCCTTTGGGGCGGTATTGGTTGGCCCCGTCCAGGGCGATGGCATCGGACAGGTCGAACAGCCGCCCCAGACGCTCGGCAAAATCCCCGTGGCTGGCCCGGGCAGCCTTGCGGTCCAGCTGCATCAGCAGCGTCAGCAGACGGCTGCCGGCGGGGCCGGATTGTGCGGGTGTGTGCGTCCTATGCATACTCTTGATTATCCATACTGCAGGGCATACGCGAGCGAGCCGACCATTCTAATCGGGAAAGGACGGGGATGATAATGCGTCTGTCGGTTGCGGGCTGCTGGTAGCGGCAGAGTCAAGGTGGTGAAATTGGTTCAGGAGGCGTTTCGGGAAACCGGGTCTGCGCTTGAGCGGGTCTGGCCGGGTGTGGGTAGCGTACTGAAGGAGGCAGGTTTGTGAGCGAAACAGGGAATCTGGCGTTGATGGCGGACTATAACCGCTGGATGAACGAGCAACTTTACGCTCTGGCAGCACCTTTGGGTGAGGCGGCGTTGCGGGAGGATCGCGGTGCTTTTTTCGGCTCCCTGTTCGGCACCTTCAGTCATATTCTGGTGGCTGACATCATCTGGCTGAAGCGCTTTGCCGGGCTCCCAGGTTGTGGTGCCAGGCTTGCAAGGCTCGTGGATCTGCCCTGGCCGAAAGCACTGGACGAGATGCCCTGTGCGGATTTTGCGGCCCTGCGCAGGCAGCGGGACTGGCTGGATGCCTTGATCGTCGACTGGGTGGCAACACTGACGGCAACAGACCTGGATACGGTGCTGGACTATAAAAACATGAAGGGGGTGCCGGGACATCGTCGTTTCGGCAGCTTGTTGCTGCATTTTTTCAACCATCAGACTCACCATCGCGGACAGATCACTACCCTGTTGAGTCAGGCCGGTGTGGAGGTAGGCGTGACGGATTTGCTGGTGCGTATTCCGGATCAGGAGTAAGCCATGCTGCATTGCGACGACCATGATTATCTGGAAATTGCCTGCACTTTTCGTTTGCCTGTGCGGTTGGTGCTGCAAGGCGGTGAGTCCCTGGAGGGAGTCGCGAGGGATACCGGCTACACGCCGGAACGTCAGGAGTGTCTGTTGCTGGATATGGGCGGTGAGAGCAGGACGGTGATCATGGCACAGATCAAAACACTGATTGCCTTGCAGGATAACCCGCATTTTTCTGTTGTGGAGTTGGGATGACGCTGCAGCTTTGTCGTTTTTCCCTGGCCTTTATCTGGATTTACCAGGGTATTGTCCCGAAATGGCTGGGCCCTCACGAAGACGAGTTGGCCATGAATCAGGTACTGGGTGCCAGCCATAAGCAGGCGATGTGGATAGCCTATGGCGGCGGGGCGCTGGAAGTGTTGTTGGGGCTGGCGATACTGGTGTGGTGGCGCCGCCACTGGCCGTATCAGCTGTCGGCGGCGGGGATCGGGGTATTGTCCCTGTTCGTATTTTTGCTGGCGCCGCAGTATCTGCTGGCAGCGTTCAATGCGGCCACAGTGAATGTGGCGATTCTGGCCCTGTCAGTGATTGCGTTGGTGGAGTTATTAAGAGGTTCCTTAAAGCGTCCTTGAAACATGATTGTCTGCGATGTTCGCGTCGCGAAGACACTTGGAGTACTGCAAGCATTGCGTCTCACAGAAAACCAGGAAAGGTGCGTGATTCAGGGGTGTTTCAACAACCTGTTAAATCTGCGATTCAATCGGCAGCCAAGACAACAACCAGACCCGAAAGCGTTGCCACCGGGAGGTTTCCGGATCGTGATTCACGGTAAGCAAGTTATTATTATCACGGGCCTGCCATTGCAGTTTTTGTTCTTCATTCAGTGAGAGCCGCCAGGCGGAATCGGCGGCGACCCAGCGATCAAACAACTGGCTGAGTTGCTGGTTGAGCGCTTTGCTTTCAATCAGCAGACCGACTTCCGTGTTCTGTATCAGCGAACGGCCATCCAGGTTGACCGAGCCGATAAAGCTGCGGTCGTGGTCAATGACAAAGGTCTTGGCATGCAGGCTGGCGCGGGACTCCCCCTGGAACCAGCGCATGCGTTGACGCTGCCCGGCTTCGGCGCGAAGTTCCCACAGGTCCACGCCACTTTCCAGTAAAGACTTGCGATAGCGTGAGTAGCCACTATGCACGATAGCCACATCGGTGGTGCTCAGGGAATTGGTGAGAATGCTGACGTCCACGCCTGTGGCTTCCTTGTCGCGAAACAGGGCGACACCGCGTTTGCCGGGTACAAAATACGCTGAGCTGATTTCCAGTCGTTTCTCGGCGCTTTCCAGCATTGTCTTGAGGTCTTCCAGCAGGAAGGTGTCCCGTGGCGTGTCGGTATGTGACAGAGCCTTGTCCGGCGGGTCTGCATAGAGGGTGGCCGTACCCCATTCCAGGGGGACTTCCCCGGCCACCAGTTTGCGAGCCAGGCTGGAACCGCGCAGTGCATCGACAAACTCGCTGTCGCGCTGGTCGACCAGGAAGGCGCGCAGCGCCTCGCGCATTTCCGCCAGGGACATTTCAGCATCGTCCGCATCCAGTACCCGATCCACCGGCAGAGCGGCCTGGCTGTTCCAGTAGTCGTCGAAACTTTGCATGCCGGCCTGAACCACCGGCCCAGTGGTCAGCACATCCACATCCTGGAAATCCAGATGCGTATTGGAAAAGTATTCGTCACCCAGGTTGCGCCCGCCGGCAATCATTACCAGGGAATCAGCAAGCATCAACTTGTTGTGCATGCGATGGTTGGTGCGGCCGAAAGTGAATGCCATTTCCATCAGACGCAGTGGGCCGCCACGAGCCTTGACCGGATTGAACAGGCGGATCTGGATGTTGGGATGGTCGTGGAGGGTGGCGACCAGAGGGTTGTCCACGCGGGTGCCCAGATCATCCACCAACACGCGCACTCGTACGCCCCGGTCTGCCGCTTCCAATAGCCGGCTGATAATGATTCGCCCGGTGGTGTCGTTACTGAAGATGTAGTACTGCAAGTCCAGGGATGCGCGGGCGGTTTCAATCAGTGATACCCGGGCAATAAACGCGGAAAGGCCATCATGCAGCAAATAGAAACCGGACTGATGATCTTGCCGGCGGTCGCCAAGTGCTGCTTGCGTGGCATCTACCAAGGGCCCCTGTGTCGGGGGAGGCAGGGCGTCGCTGTGTAGCCGTTCACCGGGGTGGAAACTGTTGCAGCCCTGGAAAATGGCGACAACAACAATCAGCGTCAGACGGAGAGAGAGGGTGAGCGAGGTATTCATCCCTGATCAGCAGGACGCAACTAGTCGTCCTGCTCGTCCTTGTTGTTCATATTGCGCGATGCGGTGCGGGCGTCTTCCAGAGCAGCAAACTGTTCCGAAATCAGTGAGCCCACTTCCTGATTGACCTTGCGAATGGTGTCGTACACCAGGCCGATGGTCTTGCGCTGTTTTTCTTTCAGATTGCTGGCCCGCTCTTCAAACAAGCCCAGTTTTTCCAATGCGTCGAAAGGCAGGCTGGCGATATGCTGGTGTACCTCTTCCACGGTGGTGGCGCCATCGTCGATGGCTTCCTGAATCATGTCCTTGAGCAGTTCTGCCCGTTCAGCGGTTTTTTTCATTACCTGCGTGGCCTGTCAGTGAAATCATTTCCAGCAATGTAACGGAATCCCCGGGATGCAGCCACAATTGTGGTGCCTGCGCTGACCGATTGTCCTACGTAATACGCCGTTACAGGGTGCTGTCTTGACCCTGAGGGAATAATCGGGCCAATCTGGAACCGGATTCATGCAGCGACTCGAGGAGTCATCAACATGGAAAATGCCAAGCAGATGCTTGCCGACATCAAGGGCAAGCTGGATGAACTGGAAACAGAGCTGGAGCAGCTGGAGGCCCGGGGTGTGAACGCCAATGGGGATTCCGGTATCGAAGCGGAACGCCACCAGTTGGCACTGCAGGATGTGCTCACCGATTTGCAGCAGCGTATTGATGAATACCATGAGCTGGCCGACATGGATGCGGATGGCCAGGGCAACTGGCAGCAACTGGATCGTGACCTGAAGGATCTGAATAGCGATCTTTATGGCGCCAACTGAGTGTCCGCTATACTGACCGGGCATGTTCTCCTTGTCTTGAAGAGGGCTGTCCTACCTTCATCCATTGCCCGGTTACCGTCATGACTGGACTGACTATCCGTGCGGAAACGCCGGCGGATATCCCCGCCATTACCGCGTTAACCGATGCGGCGTTTGCCAATGTAACGCACAGCGACCAGCGCGAAGCACAGATCGTTAACCTGTTACGCGAGAATGGCGCTCTGACGGTGTCGCTGGTCGCTGTGCGTCATGGAGATGCTGTGGGCCATGTGGCGGCGTCACCAGTGACGCTTTCTGACGGTAGTGAACACTGGTTCGGGATTGGCCCGGTGTCGGTGTTGCCGAACTACCAGGGGCAAGGCATCGGCTCAGCACTGATGCAGGCGGTGATCGCTGCACTGCGCGAGAAGGGGGCAGCCGGCTGTGTGTTGCTGGGGGATCCGTCCTGGTATCTGCGTTTTGGTTTTGTGGCCACACCATTGCTGCGTCTGCCCGGCGTGCCGCCGGAATATTTCCAGGCATTGTTGCTGGCTGGGGACTGGCCGGATGCCAGGGTGCACTACCATTCAGCTTTTGCTGGTTGATCTTCCCCGCTATTCTTGCGCGTTCCATGGACGGAAGGTGTTGTGATGACTATCAAACCGCTTAACAGCGTGCTGCTCTTCAAATCCCTGCGTAAACACCTGGGTATTTTTTTCTTGATGCTACTGATGGGGCTGGCGTTCGGTTCGGTGGGCGTGGGCCTGCTGGTGTGGGAGCATTCGCCGGGGGACTGGGGCTTGTTGCTGTTTTCCTCCCTGTTTGCGCTGATCGGTTTCGGTGTTCTGGTCGCTGCCTTTGTCACCACCTGGAGCAGTGTGGGCTATTACTACGAGCGCGCCTTGCTGAAACAATACGGCATCAATATTGATGGCCGGGTATTAGGGGTTCAGCAATATAACCAGCCTGAAGACGGGGAGGAAACCCTGTGGCTGATGAGCTTCGAATACCATCATCAGGGCCAGCAGTATCAAGCCGATACCATGCTGCCCGGCGAAGAGTGGGCCGACAAACTGCCGCAACAACAGTGGTTGCCGCTACGATTACTCAGGCCCCGCCCGCAGATAGCCGAACCCCGTTGGCGGAAACTGAAGAATCAGCTCAAGCTGGATGGGGTCTGGGGTTAGGGCGCGCCACGGCCGCCCCTTTCTACATTACCAGCCATTGCCCCAGCCCCAGCACGGCCACGAAGCCCACGCTGTAGGCCACCAGCAGATACAGGAAATAGCGCAGGTAGCTGACGAAGGTAAGCGCTTCCACCTTGCTCATGGCGATCACCCCGGCGGCGGAGCCGATGATCAGCAGGGAGCCGCCTACGCCTACCGAATAGGTCAGCGACAGCCATTCCGGCAGGGTCATCTCGATGCCGGAATTGAGCAGCGCAGCGGTCAGGGGCACGTTGTCGAACATGGCCGAGGCAATCCCCACCAGGAAATTGGCCGCCACCGGTGGCATCAGGTCATACAAGGCCGGGAAGTAGGCCAGCATACCCAGCTCCTTGAGCATGCCCACCAGCAGCAATACCCCCAGGAAAAACAGCAGGGTGTCGAACTCGATCTTGCGGATGTATTCCAGCACCGGCTCGTCCTTGTTGAGAAACTGCACCACCATAAACATCAGCGACAGGCCGAACAGGAAGCACAGTACCGGCGGAATACCAAAAGCCACGTTGCCAGCGATGGTGCCGAGGATGGTGGCAAAGAACAGCACCGCAATGACCTTGTCGCCCCGGTCAATCACGCTTTCCTGTTTCTTGATCACTACCTCACCGCTGAGCCGCAGCGACAGCATGCCGGCCAGCACCGCCACCGCGCCGGCGGCGGGCAGGCTCAGCAGCAGCAGGTCAGGGATTTCCACCTTGTCCGCCAGGAAGATCATCAGCGTGGTGACATCGCCGGTGATCAGGGCGGTGCCGCCTGCATTCACCGAGAACACCACCAGCACCACATAGCGCAGCAGCTTTTCCGCCGGCAGTTTCAGGTTCATCAGTACCGCAATGCACACCAGGGTGGCAGTGATGTTGTCCGCCAGGGAGGAGAACAGGAAAGCAAACAGGCCGGTGAGCAGCATCAGCTTGCGTTCACTGATGCGGGTTGGCAGCAGGCGATTGACGATACTGTCGATGATGCCCTTGCCGGACAGATAGGCCACAAAGGTCATGGCGGCCATCAGGAACAGCCACAGGGTGGCGATATCCAGCAGGTTTTCGTCCAGCCGCTCCATCAGGGCCTCATGACTGAGATGGGCCGGCGGGGCAATGAAAAACAGCAACCAGGCCAGGGAGCCGAAGAACAGTGTGGTCTTGGCCTTGTCGATGTGGACCATGTCTTCGACGACGATGGACAAAAAACCCAGTGCTACCAGAATCAATAAAACGGTGCTCATGGCGGGCATCTCTCACGGCAGGAAGTGGAGGGCGGCGGTATTCTAGGTCCTTTGTGAATCGGGTTCATCAACAATCCTGCTTTTTATTCACTGTGAACGCCCCCGCGGTGAAAAAAATACCCATGAAAGCGCAAAATTACGGCCCTGGCCCTTTTAATCAATGAGAATAATTCGCATTATTGTGTCTTGATATTTTTGGTGCTGCCCGTTGCTGGCACCGCTTCATTTGCTGTCACACGATATGTCGAGGAATTCCATGTTGTCCCGCCTCTCTACCGGGGGCCTGTTGCTGGCCTCTCTGCTGCTCACTGCCTGCAGTGAAGAACCTTCTGTCACTGCGGAGCCGGCCTACGACGAGGCCCGTGCCCGGCTGGTGATCGACCACTATGCCGACATGGCGCTGGCAGCCTACAGCGATGCGCTGAGCGAGGCCCGGGAACTGCGAGGGCAGATTGATACCCTGCTGACAGATCCCAATGAGGAAACCCTGGCCGCGGCCCGTCAGGCCTGGCGCGATGCCCGGGTGCCCTACATGCAGACCGAGGTATTCCGGTTTGGCAACGTGGTGGTGGACGAGTGGGAAGGGCAGGTGAATGCCTGGCCTCTTGATGAAGGGCTGATCGATTATGTGGATGACAATTATCAGGCGGTGATGGGTAACCCTGGCGCTCGCGGTAATATCATCGCCAGCCAGTCGCTGAAAATCGGTGAACAACAACTGGATCTGAGTGAGCTGACGCCGGAGCTGCTTGCCAGCCTGAACGAACTGGGTGGCTCAGAAGCGAATGTGGCTACCGGTTATCACGCCATCGAGTTTTTGCTCTGGGGGCAGGATCTTAACGGTACCGATGCTGGCGCCGGGGAACGCCCGGCTACGGATTTTGCCACCGGCAATGATGCCACCGGCGGCCACAACGAACGTCGCCGCGACTACCTGAAAGTGGTTGCCGATTTGCTGATCAGTGATCTGGAAGCGATGGTGGCCGAGTGGCAGCCCAATCAGGACAACTATCGCGCGGAACTGGTTGCGGACACCGTGGAAAACGGCCTGCGCAAGATGTTGTTCGGCATGGGCAGTCTGTCTCTGGGCGAGCTGGCCGGTGAGCGCATGAAGGTAGCCCTGGCCGCCCATTCGCCGGAAGACGAGCACGACTGCTTCAGTGACAACACCCACTTCTCACACTTTTATAACGGCAAGGGCATCGAGAATGTCTACCTGGGTGAATACCAGCGGGTAGACGGCGAGACCCTCAGTGGTCCGTCCCTCAGCGACCTGGTTGCCGCCAGTGAGCCGCAGCTGGATGACAGGTTGAAAGCTGACCTGAATGCCAGCGAAGCAGCCTTGCAGACGCTGGTGGACAGTGCCGCCAATGGCGTCCACTTTGATCAGCTGATCGCGCCGGGTAATGCCGAAGGTGCGGCTACCGTTAATCGTGCCATCGATGCCCTGGTGAAGCAGACCGCCAGTATCGAGAAAGCGGCCCTGGTACTGGATATCCAGGCTCTGAACCCGGATACGGCCAACCACAGTTTCTGAAACGAGCCCCGGCAGTGCTCTGCAAGCAATGAGCCGCTGCCCGTTACCGCAGGAGCGTCGCTTGCGGCGCGATGCTAACGTCGTCAATCGCGCCGCAAGCGCCGCTCCTGCAGCTGCGCCACCCAGTGAGAAGGATACTTGAACCTTGCGATATCTCCTGCTGACCCTGGTCACCCTGTTGGCCGCCTGCGATCAGGGGCCGACATTTACCGAAGCAGAGCCCGGTGAGCACCTGTCCGCCGGTGATGCCACCGTTACCAAGACCGACCAGAATGCCTTTTCCCTGCCACTGGCCAACCTGTCGCCCTCCCGGCGCCTGGATTTCAGTGTCGGTAACAGCTTCTTTCGCAATCCCTGGGTGATCGGCCCGGCCTCCACGGATGCCCGTGATGGCCTAGGGCCGTTGTTCAATACCAACGCGTGTCAGAATTGCCATATCAAGGATGGCCGTGGCCATCCGCCGGCAGCGGACGCCAAGCAGGCGGTGTCCATGCTGGTGCGCCTGTCGGTACCGGCCAGTGAAACCGATGACCTGACCCGCAGTGGCCTGGTGCCAGAGCCCAACTACGGTGGTCAGTTCCAGGACGCGGCCATCCCGGGGATCGAGCCGGAAGGGCGGGTACGGGTGAGCTATGAGCCGGTCACCATGACCTTTGCCGATGGCCATCAGGTGGCGCTGCGCAAACCGCGTCTTGAGTTCTTTGATCTGGCCTATGGCGAGATGCATCCGGCCACCCTGTTTTCCGCCAGGGTGGCGCCACCGATGATTGGGCTGGGGTTGTTGGAAGCCATTCCGGAAGCGGACCTGCTGGCCCATGCGGACCCCAACGATGACGACGGTGATGGTATCAGTGGTCGCGCCAACCGGGTCTGGGACTCGGCGAATAATACCACTGCCATGGGCCGCTTTGGCTGGAAAGCCGGCCAGCCCGGGGTGTTGCAGCAAAGCGCCGGGGCGTTTGCCAACGATATGGGGTTGAGCAGCCATCTGGTGTCCACGGATTCCTGCGCGCCCAGTCAGACCGATTGTCTGGCCATGCCCAATGGCGGTGACGTGGAGGTGAGCGACAGCGTGCTTAACAGCGTGGTGTTCTATTCGCGCACCCTGGCGGTGCCGGCTCGTCGCAATGTGGATGATCCCCAGGTGCTCAAGGGCAAGGCCCTGTTCCATGAGGCCAACTGCCAGGGCTGCCATGTGCCCAAATTCACCACCGGTGCCCAGGCGTCGGAGCCGGAGCTGGCCAATCAGACCATTCGCCCCTACACCGATCTGTTACTGCACGACATGGGGCCGGGGCTGGCGGACGGCCGCCCGGAATTCCTGGCCAACGGTCAGGAGTGGCGTACCGCCCCGCTGTGGGGTATCGGCCTGACGGAAGCGGTGAATGGACACACCCAGTTCCTGCACGATGGCCGCGCCCGTAATCTGATGGAAGCCGTGCTCTGGCATGGTGGTGAAGCAGCGGCGTCGCGGGACAAGGTGCTGACATTCGATGCCGATCAGCGCGCCGCCCTGCTGGCATTCCTCAATTCCCTGTAATCCGGAGGCATCATGCGTTCAGTGGTTCTGCTGTTGTTGGTGGTGGCGTTGGCCGCTTGCAGCAATCCCCGCGAGGAGGTGGCGAAGCAGTTGGCCAACCAGGTGTTGCTGCCCGCCCATGAGCAGTGGCATGCCAGCAATACGGCGCTGCTCGACAGCAGTCGCGCCTGGTGCGCCGACGAGCAGGCAATGGAGGATCTGAAGCGGGTATTCCATGAAACCCAGACGGCCTGGGCCCGACTACAGCCGTTGATGGTGGGGCCGCTCGCCGAGGGTAATCGCAGCTGGCAGGTCCAGTTCTGGCCGGACAAGCGCAATATGGTGGCGCGCCAGACAGAGGCCCTGCTGGATGAATTCGACGATCTGGATCAGCAGCAACTGGATGGCGCCAGTGTGGTGGTGCAGGGGCTTACCGCGTTTGAATATGTGCTCTTCGATGACAAGGTCGCCATCGCTGATAACCGGGAACGCTATTGTCCATTGCTTGTGGGTATTGCCCGGCATCAGCAGGCACTGTCGGCGGAAGTGGTTGATCTGTGGCGGCAGCCAGGCGGCATGCTTGAGCAGCTAACGCGCTTTCCCAACGATCGTTATGCCAGTGCGGATGAGGCGCTCGGCGGTATCCTGCGTGTTCAGGTTACCGGCGTGGATACCCTGAAAAAGAAGCTTGGCACTCCCATGGGCCGACATAACAACGGGGTGCCACAGCCCTATCAGGCGGAAGCCTGGCGCAGCCGCCATTCCGCGGAAAATCTGCTGGCCTCTGTGGAGGGGGCCCAGGCGGTATGGGAACGGATCCGCACCCTGGTCGGCGATGCGCAGCTGGCGGGTGACATTGATGCGGCTTACAAAACTGTGCGCGACAAGCTGGCTGCCCTGCCTGCCCCGTTGATGGAGATGGTGCAGGACAAGGCCAGCCAACCACAGCTGCAGTCGCTGTATGCGGATCTGGATGCGCTGGAGAACCTGCAACAGACCGACCTGGCCCGGCACCTGGGTATCCAGATCGGCTTCAATGCCAACGACGGGGATTGAAAGCAGGAGCGAGTTGAAGGTTCAAAGTGGAAAGGCGAGGCATAGACGCTTTGATCGTTAACGGTCTTGCCCGCGATTCACTACCAAGCCGCTGTAGGAACGGAGCGTAGCGGAGTAACGCCGGCCCGAAGGGTGAGCGCAGCGAATACATCGCTTGAGGTGCGCACCGCGTCAGCGGAAATCGTCCGCGGGGCGATCAGGCATTCCTGTAGCGCCGGATAGACACTTCAGCCGTCTCGCTGGCGCTCGGTTCGCACCTCGAGAGGTGCTCCTACAGAGCAGGCACAAGCCTCAAGCGACAAACTGCAACGGGCAGGGCTTGGTACACCCTGCCCGTACGACACACACGGATTGCCGAAAAACCTTGATGATATGACGCTAACGAGACGGACAATACTGGGGATGGGGATCGCGGCCGGCGCTGCCTCCCTCGGAGGCTGGACCTTCTGGTTCGGGCGCGGGCAATCCCCGTTACTATTGTCCGCCCGCAACGATGATGCCGGGCAGCATTATGCGGTGGGGTATTTTCTCGATGGCCGTCGCGCTTTTGCGACACCGGTGGCGGAGCGTTGCCACGACATCTGTCGCCACCCCTTCCTGCCGCTTGCTTTGTTTGTTGGCCGTCGTCCGTCCCGGGAAAGCTACCTGGTGGACCTGCGCAACGGCGCTTTGCTGCAGACCCTGCACAGCCAACCGCAACGGCATTTCTACGGTCACGCTGTTTTTCACAACAGTGGGCAGTGGTTGTATGCCACGGAGAACGACACCGATGAACCGGGCCGTGGTGTGCTGGGGCGCTACTGGCTGGACAGCAAACGCCTGCAACTGATCCATGATGGCGAAGTGTCCAGCCATGGCGTGGGCCCACACCAGCTTGCCTGGCTGCCGGACGGCGAGTCCCTGGTGATCGGCAATGGCGGCATTCGCACCGAAGGTGGCAGCCGTGAGGAAATGAACCTGGATGCCATGGCGCCGAGTCTGGTGATCATGGACCGCCACGGCGAAAGGATCAGCAAGGAAGCCCTGCCGCAACAACAGAACAGCATCCGCCACCTGGCGGTGGCCAGTGACGGCACTGTGATCACCGGCCAGCAATACCATGGCCCCGCCTGGGACAGCGTGCCGCTGCTGGCCATCAAGCGTCCCGGCCAACCTTACCAGCCGTTCCCGGTCAGCAACGGGCAACTGGCGATGATGAAACAGTACACCGCCAGCATTGCCATCCACAGTGAGAAGCGACTGGTGGCCATGACCGCACCGCGCGGCAACCGTTTTTTTATCTGGGATCTGGATACCGCCGCCACCTTGGTGGATGTCCCCATGCCAGACTGCGCAGGCGTGGGTGCGGTGCCTGAAGGTTTTGCGGTCACATCAGGACAAGGAAAATGCCGTTTCTTCAAATGCCAGGCCGGGGGAACGGATAGTGAATGGTTGGATTTGCCTGCAGCGTGGTGGGATAACCATATGGTTATTGGTTAGTGTTTGAGCGAGGTGTCTATTGCCGAAGTAGGGCAATCTCTGTGGCGCTGCTGCCTTTAAAATCTTTGGGGGTCTTTTGTAATTTTGATAGACGAGTCTTATCGCGCCATGCTTTAGTTTCAGCTCTAATCACATTTCCTGGGAATGGCATCGTGATACAAAAGATTTTTTTGATTGCCTGCATCGGGTGCGTAGTGCTGATCGCTTCCGTAACCTCTGCAGAGACCTCTGTTGAGGAGCGCTCATTAGTATTCCGGAACGTCAAGATTTTCAATGGTGAAGATCTTTCGCTTTCAGAGCTTTCAGATGTGCTGATCACCGGCAATCAGATAAGCCGGATATCGTCATCAACCATAGATGTTGATGATGATATCCGAGTCATTGACGGTAAAGGCAACACCCTGATGCCCGGGTTGATAGATGCTCACTTCCACATGATGCTTGCTGCTGCCCCCTTGAGTGTCGCGCTTGCTGGCCCGGAAGGTTATCTAAACCTGCTTGCCGCTCAGGAGGCAGAAAAGACACTAATGAGAGGTTTCACCAGTGTGCGTGATCTTGCTGGTCCGGTTTTCAGTATCAAGCGTGCTATTGATGAAGAGCTTATTGTCGGGCCAAGAATCTGGCCATCCGGCGCGATGATTTCCCAGACGGGAGGCCATGGTGATTACCGTCATACCAATGAATTGCCTCGGTCATCCGATGGGCATTTGCATTATTCTGAACAGGTTGGCGGAGCTGCTATTGCGGATGGCCCTGATGAGGTGATTCGTCGTGCCCGGGAGCAACTGATGCTCGGAGCTTCACAAATCAAGCTGGCAGCTGGTGGTGGGGTGTCTTCCAATTACGATCCCATTGATGTTTCTCAGTATACAGAGGAAGAGTTCAGCGCAGCGGTGGCTGCCGCTGAAAACTGGGGCACCTACGTGACAGTTCATGCCTACACGCCAAGAGCGGTTCAAACAGCGATTCGTGCTGGCGTGAAGGTGATTGACCACGGTCAGCTGATTGATGAAGAAACCGCAAAGTTGATGGCAAAAAAAGATATTTGGTTGAGTCTCCAGCCCTTTCTGGATGATGAGGATATCACCGCTTTCCCTGATGGTTCTGAGAACCGTGAAAAGCAATTGTTGATGACTCGTGGAACGGACACGGCCTATGCCCTGGCAAAAAAATATAAAATCAAAACAGCTTGGGGGACGGATACTCTTTTTGATGCCAAGCTTAATGAGCGGCAGGGGGCTCAGCTTGCCAAAATGGTTCGTTGGTACAAGCCAGGAGAAGTGCTGAAAATGGCTACCAGCACCAATGCAGACCTGCTTGCGCTATCTGGTAAAAGAGCGCCGTATCAGGGTAGGTTGGGCGTGGTCAAGGAAGGCGCATTGGCAGATTTGATTCTGGTCGATGGAAACCCTCTTGAAAATATTGATTTGGTTGCCGATCCCGAGAAAAGTTTTCTGGTGATAATGAAGGACGGGAAAATCTACAAAAACATTGCTCAGTAATTTTCTGTGCTGATAGAGAACAGGGAGCATGCTGCCCGAACGGCATGCTCCCTTAGCGTTTCAGTCGTGCCAGTTGGGTACCTTGCCGGAGCAGACCCAGTCCTTGGAGCCTTTTTCTACCCCGATCCAGTTATAGGTATAGCGGCCATTGGCGTTGCTGGTGGACCAATTCTTGGTGTTGCCTGCGGAAATGCCGGAAGCGCCGCAATCTTCGGAGCCGTTGTCGCGCTCATTGCAGAAGCGGGCATAAATCCGGTTGTTACAGGTGTTGCGGAAGGTGACGGTGAAGCGCCCCTCGGTGTACTGACTCCACTTGGTGTCGTGCACCACCATGCAGGGGCCACCGCGGCTGTTTCGGCCATCCCAGCAGGTGTCGTCATCAAGGCTGGAATAGTAGTCTGCAATGGCAAACTGTGAGGCGAGCAGTGTGGCAATGCCAATAGTCCATTTCATGATCTTCCCCTTTTCTGTTCATCATTTGATCCCGGCGTGTCCTTACCGGGCGTCGTCGTTCCAGGTTCATTGTAGAAACTGGGCAGAAAGGGTCTTCCCCCATATGGGGTAAGCGGTAAAACCATCAATGGTCGCCGTGACACTCCTGATGGTCGCTGAGCACCTCGATGACGCGGCATTCCCCCTCGTGTCCCTGGGCGCATTCTTTAATCATTCGGTCCAGTTCATCGCGTAATGCTGTCAGGGAGTGAATGCGCGCCTGCACAGCCGCCCGGTGGCGGCGGGCGATGCGGTCAGCATGGGCGTGCTGTTCGCTCATGGCGAGCAGTTCGCGGATATCATCCAGGGTAAAGCCCAGTTCCCGGCTATGGCGGATGAACTGCAGCCGTTCCCGGTGCTTGCGGTGATAGCGTCGCTGCCCGCCTTCGCTGCGGGCGGGCTCGGGCATCAGGCCGATCTTTTCGTAGTAGCGGATGGTTTCCACCTTGCAGCCGGCGGCTTTGCTCAGGGTGCCGATGGAAAAAAGCGTGCTCATGGCGTCTCCGGGGCTTGAACCTATAGTCACTATAGCTTTTTAAATGGTGACATAACGAAAGCGATTCAAGGAGAAGCCCGTGAATCAACGACAGAGACAGGCGTTTGCGGCGGCCATGGCCGACGGCCGGCGGGCTTACCGGCAGCGTCATTGGAAGCAGGCGTTTGCGCTGCTGGAGCGGGCCCATGTGCTGGGCCAGACCCGAATGGTGCCCCATGTGCAGAGCCACTGGTGGATGCTGAAGGTGGGATGGCAGCGCCGCGATGCCCGCGAAGTACGAGGTCAGCTATTGCGGCTGCCGGCGGCTGTGCTGCTGTCGCGGCTGTGGGTGCCGTTGGGTAATACCGGTGGCGCCAACGTCAGCCCGGTGCAGCCCATGCCGGTTGCCGAGGATTTACGTGAACTGATGGAGACTGAGTGATGGGGTGTTGTGATAGTGATATCCAGGCCAGCCCGGCCCCGCAGTACCGCCGGGTGTTATGGGTAGTGCTGCTGATAAATGCGGTGATGTTCGTAGTGGAAGCAACCTCCGGGGTGCTGGCGGATTCCCGTGCCCTGCAGGCGGATGCACTGGATTTTCTGGGTGATACGGCTACCTACGGGTTGACCCTGTGGGCGTTGGGGCAGTCCCTGGCCTGGCGGTTGCGGGCTGCCCGTATCAAGGGGGTTTCCCTGCTGGTCATGGGGGTGATAGTGCTGGGCAATAGTGTCTGGGCCTTGCTGCAGGGGAATGCGCCTCAGGGCCAGATGATGATGGGCGTGGCGGGGCTGGCGCTTGCCGCCAACGTGGTCAGTGCACTGCTGTTGATGCGCCACCGGCAGGGGGATGCCAATATCCGCTCGGTCTGGCTGTGTTCACGCAACGATGCCATTGCCAACCTGGCGGTACTGCTCTCCGGGGCTCTGGTGGTCTGGCAGGGCAGTCGCTGGCCGGACCTGCTGGTAGCGTTGGCCATTGCCGGTCTGTTTACCCACAGTGCCGTGTCTATTCTGCGTCAGGCCAGCAACGAGCAGCAGCCGGATCATTGCGGATAAGCAGTTGGCGGTGCAAGGCCTGCCCTGTAGGCTGCTCGTGCACGTCGGGTACAGGGGCGACTGTCAGCCTTTGCAAGGATGGTTGCCCACTGCGTTATTTCGTTTCTGCCGTCATTGTTGAATCTATGGATTTCAAACAGGAAGACCTGAAAGCCCTGATCGAACGCACCATGCCGTTCGGCAAATACCAGGGCCGGGTGCTGATCGATCTGCCCGAACCCTACCTGCTGTGGTTCGCCGACAAGGGCTTCCCCAACGGCGAGCTGGGCCGGCTGATGGCGCTGGCGCTAATGTTGAAGATGGACGGTACCGAAAAGCTGCTGGAGCCGTTACGACAAAGCCATGGATAGCCGCCGGTTTGGCCTTTAGTCTTGATGGTTCAGAGACACGGAAGGATTACATCATGAGCCACCTTCAACCGCTTGCCGATGCCATCTGGCACGTCGCCGTTCCTCACGCTTTCATGGGGTTGCATGTGGGCACCCGCATGACGGTGGTAAAGCTGTCCACCGGCGGTCTTCTGTTGCACTCGCCGGTGCCGGTGGACGAGGACCTGGCCGCGGAGCTGGCAGCACTGGGTGAGGTAAAACACATCGTCTGTCCGAACCTGTTCCACCATGTGTTTGCTGCCGAGGTAAAACAGCGCTACCCGGAGGCGCTCCTGCATGGCCCGGCCAAGCTGGCAGGCAAGCGCAAGGACCTGGCGCTGGATGCAACGCTGTCGGAAACCCCGCACCCGGATTGGGGCGATGACTTCGAGCTGGTCTTTATCGAAGGCTCCATGCTGCAGGAAACGGTGTTTTATCATCGCGCCAGCCGCACCCTGATCGCCGCTGACCTGATCGAAAACTTCCGCCAGTGTGATCATGGCTTCACCCGCTGGTATCTGAAACTGGGCGGTCTGTGGCAGAAGCCGGGTTGGCACCCGATCCTGCGGCTGGTGTACCTGAACCGTCGCAAAGCCCGCGCCAGCATTACCCGTATCCTGGAATGGCCCTTCGAAAAACTCAGCCTGGCCCACGGCGAGGTAATCACCGAGAACGCCCGCAACCAGGCGCGGCATGGGTTGGAGTGGCTGTTTTAGGGCTCGACTGCAGCCGGGTTGGAGAGGGTGACGATACGCCAGCTACAAATGCCCATTCGTGTCGCCATCCTCGTCATTTGCTCAGCCCGGTGCCATTGCCCGGGTAAGCGCCGGCCGCCACAATGGCTGTAATTCCTCCACGCTATGGTCGTCTGTGCTGCCTCTCGTTTATCACCCCGATTACAGCTTTCCCTTTCCTGGCGAACACCGTTTCCCCATGGAAAAATTTGGCCTGCTGCATGAGCATTTGCGGGCGGCGGGGATAGCGCACGGGGACAATGAATTTCGTCCGGGCCGGGCCAAGGCTGCTCTGTTGGCCCAGGCTCACTGTCCGAAATATGTGTCGGATATTGTTGCGGGCACTCTGGATCAGAAAGCCCAGCGCCGTCTGGGGTTGCCGTGGAGCGAGGGGTTGGTGAAACGCACGTGTATTGCCCCCATGGGTACCTTGCTTACCGCCCAATTGGCTCTGAAACACGGGTTGGCCTGTCACCTGGCTGGAGGTACCCATCATGCCCATTACGATTTCGGTTCCGGCTTCTGTATCTTCAATGATCTGGCTTTCGCCGCCAAACAGCTATTGGCCAGCGGTGCGGTGGAGCGGCTGCTTATTTTAGATTGCGATGTACATCAGGGTGATGGCACCGCTGCCATGCTCGCGGATGAGCCGCGGGCTTTTACCTGTTCCATTCATTGCGAAAAGAACTTTCCGGTGCGCAAGCAGAAAAGCGATCTGGATGTGGGTTTGCCACTGGGCATGAACGACCGGGATTACCTGGATACGGTATTCGAAACCCTGGAAAACCTGCTCGATACCGTGGGGCCGCAACTGGTGCTTTATGATGCCGGCGTCGATATTTTCGAGCATGACCCCCTGGGTCGGCTATGTATTTCCGAACAGGGTATCGGCGATCGTGACCGGGGTGTGATCGAGCGCTGTCGCCGCCGGGGAATAGCGGTGGCCACAGTGATTGGCGGCGGCTACGATGATGACCGGGAAGCGCTGGCACGGCGGCATGCCATCGTCGTCGAAGCCAGCTACGAGTTCACGACAACGTCGTTGTAGGAGCGTCGCTGGCGGCGCGATAAAACACGTAAATCAAAGGCGATTTCACCACCGAGGGCACAGAGATCTCTGAGGAAAAGAATCGGTATTCTCTGTGCCCTCTGTGGTGACAACGTTTTTATCCAGGTCAGGAATCGCGCCGCCAGCGACGCTCCTACGCAAGCGTCCGGAGAGTATCAATGTCCAAAGCCCTATTAATCATGGCCCATGGCAGCCGCAGCGATACTGCCAACGACGAATTCCGTGCCCTGGTGGAAGCCGTGGCAGAATCCGCCCATGGGGCGGGAGAGGAATACGTGGCGGTATTGCCCTGTTTCCTTGAGCTGGCCCAGCCTTCCCTGGTGGAAGCGATTCAGCAACTGGACCACCAGCCTGTGACGCGCGTGCAGCTGTATCCGTTGTTCTTCAACAAGGGAAAACATGTGGGCAAGGATATTCCCGCCCAGGTGGAAGACGCCCGGCAGCGTTTCCCCGATCTCTCCATCGAGTTACTCGATTATTTCGGTAATGCCAAAGGGCTGGCGGGGCTGGTACTGAAGCACATTGGTGAACAGGTTTAGGTGGCATTGTCATGGATGGCACGGCTTTTACCAGAGAGGTTGATGCCCTGTTTGCCCGGGAATCCCGCCGGGTACTGGCTACACTGATTCGTTTGCTGGGGGACTTTGACCTGGCTGAAGATGCCCTGCAGGAAGCCTTTATGGCCGCCCTGCGCCAGTGGCCTGAAGAAGGTATACCCGATAATGCCCGGGCCTGGCTGGTGTCCACCGGCCGCTTCAAGGCTATCGATCAGCTGCGCCGCCGTGCTCGCTACGACCAGATTCTCCATCAACAGGCCGAGCAGTTGACGGCCCGGTCGGTGGTAGAGATGGAGGTGGAGAATGTGGGCATTGAGGATGACCGGCTAAGATTGATCTTCACTTGCTGTCACCCGGGGCTGGCCCAGGAGGCCCAAGTGGCACTGACCCTGCGTGAGGTGTGTGGTCTGACCACGGAAGAAATTGCCCGCGCCTTCCTGAGGAAACCGTCCACCGTGGCCCAGCGCATCGTGCGCGCCAAAGCCAAGATCCGAGATGCCAGAATTCCCTACGAAGTGCCGGAGGGCGACGACCTTTTCGAGCGTTTGCAGGCCGTGCTGCAGGTGATTTATCTGGTCTTCAACGAAGGTTATCTGGCGTCATCGGGAGAGCAGTTGCTGCGCCATGATCTCAGTGAGGAAGCCATTCGGTTGGCGGAACTGGTGCTGGCCCTGTTACCTCGGCCGGAGCCGGAAGCGAAAGGGCTGCTGGCACTGATGCTGCTGCACCATGCCCGCCGCGCCACCCGCACCACTACCCAAGGGGAACTGGTGTTACTGGAACAACAGGATCGCAGTCTCTGGGACCGGGAGGAAATTGCCCGTGCCGATGAGCTGGTGCGTAGCGCTCTGCTGACCCAGCGCTTCGGCCCCTACACCCTGCAGGCAGCTATTGCAGCAGTCCACGCCCTGGCGCCCAGCAGTGATGCCACTGACTGGGCCGAGATCGTCGGCCTCTATGACCTGTTACTGACAATGATGCCCAGCCCCATCGTTGCCCTGAATCGGGCAGTGGCTGTGGCCATGCGTGATGGCCCGCAAGCGGGTTTGCAGGCGCTGGAGCCGCTGATGGAGGACGCCACCCTGCGCGATTATCACCTGGCCCATGCTGCCCGGGCGGACATGCATCGCCGGCTGGGCCAGCGGGAACCGGCCCGTAGCGCCTATCAAGCCGCCCTGGACCGCGCTACCCAGCCCGCCGAACAACGCTTCCTGCGCCAGCGGCTGGCGGAGCTGGGGTGAAAAAATCCACTGTCCTGTCGAAACAGCGTCTTGCCTTTCGATTCCCTTATAAGACAACCGGAATCAAGGAGATAACCATGAGCGTTGAAAGCACGATTGAGGATCTTACCCGCCGCTGGCTCAAGGCGGCGGCAAGCAACGATGTGGATGCGGTGATGGCACTCTATCACCCTGCCATCCGTTCCTTTGATGCCATTCTGGCTATGCAGGTGGAAGGGGCGAAGGCCTATCGGGAGCATTGGAAAAAATGCATGGAAGCCTGCCCCGCTGACCCATTTTTCGAGATGCATGATCTCAAGGTGGAAACGTCCGATAGCCTGGCGGTGAGCCACAGCCTGACCCATTGCGGCGCTACGGTGGAGGGCGAGCAACAGGGAGGCTGGATGCGTGTCACCCAGGTCTGGCAAAGGAACGGTGACCAGTGGCAGATTTTGCACGAGCATTTTTCCAGCCCCTTCAACCCGGAAGATATGTCTCTGATTATGGACTGGCAGCCGGACCTCGCGCCGGTACGCTTTCGTTAACTGACTGCCAAGGAGAGAGCACGATGAAATATCTATGTCTGGTGTATTACAGCGAAGCGGCCATGCAGGAGCGTGGTGATGATCACTGGCAATCACTGAACAAGGAATGCCAGTCCTACAGCGGCGGCTTGAGCGAATCCGGCGTGATGCTGGATGGCTCCGCCCTGCAACCGGTGGCCACGGCCACAACAGTGCGGGTGCGTGATGGGCAGGTCAGTGTTACCGACGGGCCTTTTGCGGAAACCAAAGAACAGCTCGCCGGCTTCTATCTGATTGAAGCCAATGACCTGAACGATGCCATCCGCGTAGCAAGCCGCATTCCGCCGGCCCGTTATGGCAGCATCGAGGTGCGCCCTGTGCGGGATATTTACGGGGAATCCTCCGATCAGGTCCCCTATGCGGAAGCATTGAAGTCCTAGGGAACCTCGTTGGAGTTTTGCTCGCAAAGCTCCAACAGTGAATGAGGGTGCGCCGAACAGGCCCTAGAACGTCTTGGCGAACACCAGTCCGCCCCACAGCACATTGCGGTCTCCTACACCCTCTTTCAATTCGGAGGTGTGGCCGCGCAGGACGTAGCTGAGCCGGTAACCGTCGTTGAAGGCCCAGGTATAACCCAGCCAGGCCTCTGCCACGCCATGGTTGACCTCGCCACTGTCGTAACGCACTTCGCTGTCGCGGAACTGGCCTTGCAGGAAGGCGTTGTAGGCCCGGCCCACCAGGGCGATGCCACCCCACAGGTAACGTTCGTTATCCTGACTCATGGCGGTGGCATTGTTGCGTTCGCCGTAGTGCGCAAGTTCCGGGCTGGTCTGCCACCAGGGGGTGTGCAGGCGCCCGGCACGGAAGCTCAGGCTCCAGCGCGCTTCGGTGAGGTAGCCCACCGAGCCCTCCACCGTGCTTTTTACCTCCAGGTTATCGCTGGAAACGGGCAGAATTTTCTGCCTGGCCACCGCATAGCGGAAGGTAGGTTCGCCGCCGTCACTGACCTGATGCTCCCAGCCTTCCGCCCGGTCGCTGCCGATCACCTTATGGACTCCGTTCTGGATGTCGCCGGCCAGATCCAGGCCCATGGCTCCTACTGTCAGGGAGCTGTGCCAGGCCACCTGCTTGGCCGGGTCTACCTGCACCCTGCTGCTGGAGAGGTACATCAGGCTGGCGTAGGGGCGGTCGTCGTACAGTGGGCGCTCGGCTTCCTTGTCTTCCGGGGTGAAACCGAAGATGCCTGCTTCGAAGCTGTGCCCCCGGATATTGCTGCCGGTGATGCCTTCCACGCCGGTCAGTTTGTCGATCCAGGTCAGAGGGGTATTCAGGGACAGGGCGAAATCCCGGGCCTTGCTGCCGGTGGCAGCTACGCTGATGCCGTAGGTGTAGTCCTGGTCCCGGCTGCCGGGCACCAGCAGGTCGTTGTCCAGGGTCAGGGACCAGCTACCGGTTGCCGGTTCCTGTTCCGGATCGACTCGCGGCGGGCGTGGGTGCTGTTCTTCGAACGCGGGATCACCGGCGCGGGCCAGTTGCAGGCTATCGGCGGGGGTCGCCGAGGTGCTGATCCCCGGTGCTGCCATGCTGGCCAGCAGGATAACCCGCAGCGCCGTCATGCCTGGCTTGCCGATGGGCTGGCGGGGATTGGCAAAACCTGTCTGTTTCTCTGCGTCGTTCATGGCGTTATGTCCACATGAGGGTGTGCAGGGCGCACCCGGTTCACGTTTTCTGCGCGTACAGTAGTCCCGGCACGCGCAATAGCGGTATTGCGTTGCTGGACGGTTATTGCCTGTTTCTACAGAGAGTTGTCGTTATGCCAGCGGTGACGGTTCAACGAATGTGACCGTCTGAATCATGGGGACAAGGATGAGCCGGAACCGTTTGCTGAAACAGCGGAACTGGCTGGGGGATTTAATCGATTTTTTCGAACTTTACAGTCTTGATGGCGAACCCGATCTGTCACAGCGGTGACCGAATGCCTGCTACGCGCGTTGTTTTCTGTCATTGAGCCCTTCCCTGTCCCAAGCGTAGCCTCAAGGACATTATCGAATTTTCACCAGTCAACGACGTGTGAGGAGAAGCAAGGTGGCAGAGGCATATATTGTAGCGGCGGTGCGCACCGCCGGTGGCAAGAAGAATGGTCGGCTGAGCAAGGTGCATCCGGCGGATATGGGGGGCCGGGTGATTGATGCGGTGGTGGATCGTATCGGCGTGGCGCCGGAGAAAGTGGATGACGTGATTTTTGGTTGCGTGAGCCAGATCGGGCCGCAGACCTTCAACGTGGCGCGTACCTCCATTCTCAGCTCCTGTCTGCCGGAGTCCGTGCCCGGGGTGACCATTGATCGCCAGTGCGGCTCCTCCCAGCAGGCCATCCATTTCGCTGCCCAGGCGGTGATGAGCGGCACCCAGGATCTGGTTATCGCCGGTGGCGTGGAGTCCATGAGCCAGGTGCCCATCGGCTCCCCGGTGATGGCGGTGAAGGAAATGGGCAATCCGTTTACCGGCGAAATCAGCAAGCGCTATCCCGGGGAGACGTTCAGCCAGTTCCTGGGTGCAGAGCGCATGGCCGAGAAGTACGGGGTGAGCAAGGCCGAGCTGGATCAGTTCGCCTACGATTCCCATAAGCGCGGTGCCGCCGCCACTGAAGCGGGTCGTTTCAAGGACGAGATCATTCCGGTGCCGATTACCCTGGAAGACGGCAGCAGCGACCAGCATACCGTGGATGAAGGCATTCGCTGGGAAGCGGAGCTGGATGCCATCAAGGCCCTGCAACCGTTGCAGGAAGGGGGCCACATCAGTGCCGCCAACGCCAGCCAGATTACTGATGGCGCCTCCGCCGTAATGATTGCCAGCGAAAAGGCAGTGAAGGAATACGGTCTCACACCGCTGGCTCGCATTCATGCCATGGCGGTGGTGGGCTCCGATCCGACCATGGTGCTGGAAGGCCCGATTCCGGCCACCGAGAAAGTGCTCAAGCAGGCAGGTATGAGCATTGATGATATTGATCTGTACGAAGTGAACGAAGCTTTTGGTTCCGTGCCGCTGGCGTGGATGAAAGCGGTAGGCGCCGACTACGACAAACTCAATGTGAACGGTGGAGCCCAGGCGCTGGGCCATCCGCTGGGTGCCACTGGTTCGAAGTTGATGGGAACCCTCGTTTACGAGCTCAAGCGTCGCGGCGGCAAGTACGGTCTGCTGGCCATCTGCGAAGGCCTGGGCACCGCCAACGCCACCATCATCGAAGTGCTGTAAGGCGTAGTTGAAAGTTCAAAGTTGAAAGTGGCAACGCTGGGTGCCGCGCCACCGCGTTGTTCGACCTGAAAAAAGCCGCCCCGGGAAACCAGGGCGGCTTTTTTATGGCCGCAAACAACCACTGTTTGCAAGGAAGTAGGGTGCACTGAGCCTAAGGCGAACTGCACCATCAAACGCCGGGCCGGTGCAGTTCGCCTTAGGCTCAGTGCACCCTACGCAATCTGTGGCAACGGTCAGAGGGCGCCCGGCATGTCTGCCTTGTCAGGCGCCGCTCAGTCTCTCTGCCAGCCACACTCCGGCCAGGATCATGATGGCTACCGAGCCCACTGGCACAAAGACCCGCCGATAGGCCACCGTTTCCCGGACCAGATAGGCCGCTGGCACAAACAGCAGCACGATGGCTACCTGCCCCAGTTCCACCCCCAGATTGAAGCCCAGCAACGGCAGGAAAATGCCACTGTCAGTGAGCCCGAGATCGGCCAGTACCGAGGCAAAGCCCAGCCCATGAATCAGCCCGAACACAAAGGCCATCACCCAGCGTTTGGGAAATAGGCGGGGCACCAGATTTGCCGCTGCACCAAGGGCCACGGTGATGGCAATGGCGGACTCCACCAGCCAGGTGGGTAACGTAATGATGCCCAGTGTCGCCAGCGCCAGGGTCAGCGAGTGGGTCACGGTAAAGGCGGTGACAATGGCCAGGGTCTGGGTAAGTGCGCCGGTCATGGTGGATGCCGGCTGCCAGCCGCCCCGTTGCCATACCAGTACCGCCGGGAACAGTAGTGTGAGCAGGAACAGGATATGGTCGTAACCGATCAGGATGTGATGCACGCCCTGGCGAATAAAGCCCTGAAAGGCCTGCCATTGGGAACCGGCATCCCTCCCCATGAGCTGCTGGCGGTGCTGGTTGCTGAACACAGCGGTGAGGGTGCTGTCTCCCTGTTCCAGACGCAGCAGGCCATGGTGGGTGGGGTCCCGATCAAACAGGAACTGATAGCCCACGGCCAGTTGCTCCGGGGGGCGTTGGCAATCGCCGCGCCAGTGCAGTGCCGCGTAGGTGCCATCCACATGGTCGATGGCCTGCAGCCGGGTCAAGGTGAGGGGGCAGGCCTGACGTTGATCACCGGCCACCGCATCAATGGTCAGGGAGGGCAACACAGCGGACGAGAGGCGGTTTCGCTGCTGACGCAGTTCTCCCCAGGTGATGGCGCCATCACCGTTCCGGTCCAGGGGTAACACCAGCTGCAGATCGCGCAGGGCGATATCCCAACGCCCTTCGATCAGGGCGTTGCCGTCATTGGTGTTGATCACCAGATAGCTGTCACTGGGTTTATGGGCGAGGACCTGTCCGGCAGTCAGCAGAAGCAATAAAAACAAATACAGGGATTTCATTGAGCGGCTCCCCGGACGGGTTGCGAAAGCTGGGCATCGGCCACGTTATAGCGATCCAAAAAGGTCTGTAGCTTGGCCAGGGCGTTCTGATCGCCTGCGGCCGAAGCGGCGGCATGCAGCAGGCGCAGGTCTGCCAGTTCCCGTTGCTGCTGCCAGTTTTCCCGGGCCAGGGTGAGGGCGGTCTGCGGGTCGTTTTCTACTTCCAGCATAAAGCGGGCGTGTTCGCGCAGATGGCGCTGGCGACCGGTGTTCTGATCCATCGCCATGCGTGCCCGATAGTCCTGCCGCCAGGTCTTTGCCTGCGGGTGGCCGAGGCGCTTCCCGGCGATGGCAAGTCGCAATAAGGCACCATCCCTGTCCTGCCAGGCGGCCAGATCACTGATGACCGCATCCGGTTGACCAAGGGCCAGCCATAGGTCGCTTTGCAGATAACGCAGGTAGGGGGCTTGTGGGGCCTGCTGCAGGGCATGTTGTAAATGCTGGGAGGCCCTGTCGAGATTGCCCTGTTGCATTGCGATTTCCGCGCTCAGGGTAGCCAGCCACCGGGCTGATTCTCCCTGCGGGGCGGCAGGGCTGGAGGCCAAGGCCTGCAAGGTGTTGTAAGCCTGGTCTCGTTGGCCGCTGATAGCCTGCACGCTGGCCTGGCAGAGCAGCACGGTGGTAGGTGGCAGAGTGGTTGCCGCTTTCCGGCACGCTTGTTGTGCCTCGTCGAGGCGGCCCTGCACCCGATCGATATTGGCCAGCATAAGCCAGGCCTGGCCCTGGTTAGGCGATTGTTCCAGCAATCGGATCAACCGGTGGCGGGCGCGGGCAAACTGATGTCGCTGCTGCTCGATGCGGGCCATCAGCAGGCTGGCCTCTGATGAGGGCGAGGACTGTAACAACGGTGCCAGCGTCGCCTGAGCGTAACCCAGAAAACGGGGGTCATCCTGACTGCCGGCATAGTCGATCTGGGAGCGGGCCAGAGCCAGCGCCGCTGCCGGGTCGACAGGCGCAGAGGGGGGTGCCACCAGGGCAGAGGGAGCCTGGGGCAGACGGGCGAGAACCACATGATCCCCGGCCGGAGTATAGGGAGCGGCGTGAACCCGCGCGCTCGAAACAAACAGGAGAAGGGCCGCCAGGGTAATGACAATGCGCCATTGACTGACGCGTTGTCGTTTCCCGTAGGCCCTCTCGGAGCGGAAGAGTCCCGCCGCCGTCACAGGACGGCGGGAGCTGGTCTCAATTATCCGGTGCCAATACATTGTTATAAGCATCCGGATTGTTTTGGTCACGAAAAATGAAGCGGGTGTCATTGATCGCAACCGGATCCCGGGTATCCCCGGTAGTGGCCAGCTGAGCTTTCACAAAGGCGGTGTAGTTGATCGCCACGGGAGCCTGTTGGCGAGGACGGTCATTGTCGCTGCCAAAGCACCCGCTCAGTAGCAGTGCACTCACGCTGACGGTGATGGCCAGTAAGTATCGCATGGTGTCCTCCTTCACTCTGCCACGGCGACATTATCGGCGCCGGGCAGCGGGGTGTTCAGGTAGGGGAAGCGGGTCAGGTAATTTGCCGGGTCTGGCAGGGCACCGTCGTTGACGATGGCACCACCGTTTACCTGCATGTCCTGGCTGCCGCAGCTGCCAATCTCGCCGCCGGCCGCTTCGCCGTTCACGTCCGCGCCGCACAGGAAGCCTTCGGCAGCCGTGAGGGCAATATCCACCACGTCGTCAATGGGACGGCGACCGTTGGGGAAGCCGGCAAAGTCACCAGCGGCCACACCCAGGTCGTTCTGTGCGCCCACTTCAGTGGCGGGGATGGCGGTATTCAGGCGCAGCATTTCACTGGCAGTGACAGTGGGCAGCTGGGTGACACCGGGTACCCCGGTCAGGAACACGGTGACCAGATCGTTGCGCGGCGTTTCCGGTGCGCTGACCCCGAACAGGATTTCCACCAGCGCGGGCAGGCTGGGGTTGGTCACATAGGTGGCGAACTGGCCATCATCTTTCGGTTCACTGCTGTTGAAACGGTCCTTGTCGGGCAGGCCGATAACCACTTCGTTTACCAGCGGCGAGCCAAGACGGGATACCTGGGTAAAGGCTCCGCCTTTCACCGCCGGGCCTTTGGCATTACTGCTGCCGGTGGTGTCGGAGCCCTGCGGTCCTGGATTGATGACTGTGGCCTGGCGGATGCTGGCGGTGGTCCAGCCGCCGATGACGGTGTTGTCACCGGTCAGGCAGTCCGCCGGTACTTCCAGTGCCAGGCTGGTGATGTTCTTGTCGGCGATCACATTGCTGCGTGAATCACGCGCGCCGAGAGGGTTCAGCGCAACCAGGTCAAAGACTTCGCCCAGATTGACCACGAAGCCTTCCTGGCGCTGACCGGCAAAGACGCGGCCCGGCATGGGGCAGTCGGGTATGGTCACGTCGTAGATGAAGTTGTCCGCGTAGGCTTCGTAGTCACCAATGGATTTGGTGCCGATGTTGTCCAGAGGCTTGGCAAAGCTGCTGTCACCACTGCCGGCCTTGGTCAGGTTCTGTACGTTGCCGGTACGACGGTCGCCGGTGATCATTTCCACCGTGAAGCTTTCCAGCACATTCTGGGCATCGTTGTTCTGGCCGGTTACCGCACCGATATTGATCAGCGGAACGGGCACGGATGTGCCGCCCACATCTACCGCCAGGTTGCGGCGTTCGGTGTTGAACTGGAAACGGAAGGTAATGTTTTCTTCCGCGTTGCCATCGTTGTCGATGTGAATTTCATAGATGGCATCATCGTCCAGAGAAAAATAATTGGGGCCACCGTAGGCATCCTGCAGTGGCAGATAGTTGGCAATCAGGGTGACATAGCCGTCGCGGCCGGACTCGTAACTGTTGAACATGTAGAAATCCGTACCGTCCACTTTTGGCATGCCAGTGATAAAAGGGGCTTCCCGGTGGCTTGAGGCCATCGTGCCGGCACTGGCCAGCAGGGTGGCAACGGCACAGGCCGCTGGGATGAGAGAGTGGCGAGGTAGCATGACGAATCTCCTTTTTTTGTCTGAGTATCACTAGTACGCGGCAGGAGCGCTGGTGGATGCAGAATTTATTTTGTTTTTTTATGCATCCAGGTTCCTTTTTTTCACGTATTTACGACATGGCATCTGTCACTAAGGAGGTATCGATAATGGGTATGCAGGGAGTGTTTCGTCATGGCGGAAGCAAACGACGGGCTGGTCAGTGCTCTGGCGCGAGTCGCACAGGGCGACCGTCAGGCTTTTGCCGGTTTTTATCAGCAAACTCACCGAGCGGTTTTCGGTATGTGTCTGCATCTGCTGCGTGACAAGGACGAAGCCTGCGACGTGTTACAGGAAACCTATATTCAGATCTGGCATCACGCTGGAGAGTATCATTGCGACCGAGGCAGCGTACTCAACTGGATGATGTCCATTGGCCGCTACCGCTGTCTGGATGCATTGCGCCGACGCCGGCATGAGGTGGACTTCGACAGCGTCAGCAGCAGCCAGGTCAGTTCTGCTCCCGGCCCTATGGAAAATGCGCACAATCAGGCGGATCGGCAACGACTCAGCGATTGCCTCAAAGACCTGGATGAACGTTACCGTTCCAGTATCGAAATGGCTTATTTTCGTGGCTTTACCCATCAGGAGCTGGCGGTTGCCATGGGCCAACCCCTGGGCACCACCAAGAGCAGGGTTCGTCGCGGCCTGGATGTATTGCGCCGGTGTCTTGGCACATGAAGCCCGATAACTACGAACGCAACCATGCGTTGGCCGCCGAGTATGTGGTGGGCACGTTGCAGGGGGCTGCACGGCAGCGTTTCGAATGCTGGATGATGACTTCATCCCGGCTTCGCCGCCAGGTGTGGTACTGGGAGCGTCGACTGCAACCCTTTAACGACAGTCTGCCGGAAGCCTCGCCTCCGGATGCGGTCTGGCATGCCATTGAGCAACGTCTTTTCCCTGGTACTGTTGAGCCCGCAGCCCCTCGCTGGTGGCAAACTCTTACGGCCTGGCGATGGAGTGCCGGTATTGCCATGCTGGCTGTATTCGCCTTGCTGGTGTGGACGCCGCCGCCTACGGTGGTGACCCACTATGTGGGGGTGGTGCAAAGCCAGCAGGCCGAACCGCTGTGGCTGGTCAATGCGTCTGCGGATCATCGACTGACAGTGAAGGCCATGCCGCCGGTTCAGCCAGCGGACGGGGGCAGGGATTACCAGTTGTGGTTATTGCCGGAGTCCGGTGCACCGGTATCGTTAGCATTGCTGCCCACGGGGGGCGCGCAGTTGAAGGTGGATCTCAGCGATCAGCAGGTTCGTCAGTTGTTGCAGTCCCGTTCCCTGGCGATCAGCCTTGAACCTGCCGGAGGGTCGCCCACTGGCCAGCCCACCGGACCGGTGGTTTATCAGATGCGCCTGGTGCAAATGTAGTCCAGTGGGCAGAGAGTGGGCGTCTTAGTCGACCAGTTCGCTTTCTGCCTGCTCAAGGGATTCCATGGCTTCCAGTAACTGTTCTTCCAGCTCATCGTGCTGTTTCTTAAGACGCGCCTGATCACCGAGTAATCCGTTCATCTCGTTCTTGCGGCTGTCGTCGGTGTACAGGCCTTCGTCGCCCAGCGCCGTCTCGATTTCGGCCAGCGTCTGGTCGCATTTGCCGAGCTGTTTTTCCAGTTTTTCCACCTGCTTTTTCAGCGGTCGCAGTTGTTCCCGTTGCTGTGCAGCCTGTTGGCGACGAGCTTTTGCATCCATGCCGTCACCGGCTTTTTCTTCCTTGACGGGTTTGCCATCTCGGCGGTTCTGTTGCAGCCAGCGGCCGTAGTCATCCAGGTCGCCATCGAAACGGACCACTGAACCATTGGCCACCAGATAGAACTCGTCCACGGTGGTTTCCAGCAGGTGGCGATCATGGGACACCAGCACCACAGCTCCTTCAAAGGATTGCAGTGCCATGGTCAGCGCTTCTCGCATATCCAGATCCAGGTGGTTGGCCGGCTCATCAAGCAGCAGCAGGGCAGGTTTCTGTTGCACGATCATGGCCAGGGCCAGGCGGGCTTTTTCTCCACCGGAGAAACGGCCCACCGGGGCAAACACATCATCGCCGTGGAAACCGAAACGGCCCAGCTCGCTACGCAGTTGTGACTCGCTCCACTTGGGATAAAACCGGGACAGCATCTGGTAAGGGCTGTCGTCGGCGGCCAGCCGGTCCACCTGCTGTTGATGGAAGTAGCCGATCACCAGGTCGCCATCTTTCTCGAAGCGCCCGCCCAGTGGCGCCAGTTCGCCCACCAGGGTGCGCATCAGGGTAGACTTGCCGGCGCCGTTGGGGCCGAGCAGACCGATGCGCGATTCCGGGCGCAGGCTCAGGCTGACCTGGTCGAGAATCGGTGCCCCCGGGTAGCCGCACTGCACCGCATCCAGATTTTCCATGGGGTTGGGCAGTTTATCGGGCTTGTGGAAATCGAAACTGAACCCGGAATCCACATGGGCCGGGCCGATCAGTTCCAGTCGTTCCAGTGCCTTGACCCGGCTTTGCGCTTGTTTGGCCTTGGAGGCCTTGGCTTTGAAGCGGGCGATGAACTTCTGCATGTGGGCCACCTGGGCCTGCTGCTTCTCGTGCATCTTCTGTTGCAGGGACAATTGCTCGGCGCGCTGGCGTTCGAAATCCGAGTAGCCGCCGCTGTAGTGCTTCAGCTGTTTGTGTTCGATATGCAGGATCTGGTTGACTGTGGCATCCAGGAAGGCGCGGTCGTGGGAGATCACCAGTAGCGCTCCCGGTTGCTGTATCAGGTAACCCTGCAACCAGAGGATGGCATCCAGATCCAGGTGGTTGGTGGGCTCATCGAGCAGTAGCAGGTCTGCATCGCTCATCAATACCTGGGCCAGGTTCAGGCGCATGCGCCAGCCCCCGGAAAAACTGGCCACCGGCTGCTGTTGCTGCGCTTCGCTGAAACCGAGCCCGGCCAGCAGGGTGGCGGCCCGGGCCGGCTGTTGCCAAGCATGCAATGCTTCCAGTTCGCCATGGGCGTGGGCGATGGCGTGGTTGTCACCGGCGGCTTCCGCGTCTGCCAATGCTTTCTCCGCCCGGCGCAGGGCGCGATGGCCGTCGAGCACATAGTCGATGGCCGGCTGTTCCAGTGCGGGTACTTCCTGGGCCATCATGGCCAGGCGCCAGTCCGCGGGCAGGTTCAGGTTGCCGCCGTCGCTCTCCAGTTCGCCCATGATAAGCTTGAACAGCGAACTCTTGCCGGTGCCATTGCGGCCCACCAGCCCCACACGCCAGCCCTTGTGCAGGACCACGCTGGCGTCTTCCAGCAACAGGTCGGGGCCACGGCGGAGGTTGATGTGTTCCAGAGAGAGCATGGGGTAATCCGGGGTTGATGAGAACCGGCGCAGTGTAAGCCAGCAAAGGTAACGGGGGAACCATGGACGACTCCATAAAGCAGGATCTGTGGCGCTATGCCCTGGGGCGATGGCAGGACAAGGATTTTGAGCGTGCCTGCCTGCACCTGCAGGACGAATATCAGGTGCCGGTGGCGCTGTTGCTGTCTGGCCTGTGGCTGGCAGAATCAGGCAAGCAGCCGGATGCAGGAGTAGGGCGCCGAATGGCGGAGTTGGCCGGGCAATTCGAAGCCGATTATCTGCGCCCACTGCGGGCCGTTCGCCGCAAGGCTGGCGACGATGCGCGGCTGCCAGAATTCAAGCGGCAGCTGCAGCAGGTGGAGCTGGAAGGGGAGCGCTGGCTGCTGACGACCCTGCCGACCCTTTGCGACAACCTGTTGCCCGCCGGCAAGCCGGTGGATGCCATGGGGTGGTTGCTGGTGCTGGTGCCGGAAACGGCCCAGTGTGAAGGGTTGCAGGGCGCTCTCAACGATCTGGTAGCGCTCTAGGCATTGCGACGAAGCCGCTGTAGGAACGGAGCGTAGCGGAGTAACGCACGTTGTGCAGTGCGGCCCGAAGGGTGAGCGTAGCGAATACACCTCTTGAGGTGCGAATCCGAGCCTTGGCGAGGAAACGGTATCGCAGCTACTCCCATCCCTTTCTCGGAAAAAACTGTTGGGCCCTGACATTCCTGATCGGCCTCCGGCCGATTCCGCGTTGACACGCGGTTCGCCCCTCAAGAGGAGCTCCTACGGTGCCACCACCTCGCGCTCTCGCGCTTTGAACTTTTAACGTCCTCCTGCCATCCTTCATTCCCCTTGTGTTTCACCGGACTGTCCCATGAGCACCGACCTGGCCTTCGACCGCGACCATCTCTGGCACCCCTATACGTCCACCTCAAAACCCTTGCCCACCTTTGCGGTGGCCAGTGCCAAAGGGGTGCGATTGACGCTGGAAGACGGGCGCGAGCTGGTGGATGGCATGTCGTCCTGGTGGGCGGCGGTGCATGGCTATAACCATCCGGTGCTGAACCAGGCCGCCAAGGAGCAGATCGACCGCATGGCCCATGTGATGTTCGGTGGGCTGACCCATGAACCGGCGGTGGAGCTGGGCAAGAAACTGGTGGCATTGACGCCGGACCCGCTGGAGAAGGTGTTTCTGGCTGACAGCGGCTCCGTGTCCGTGGAAGTGGCGATCAAGATGGCCTTGCAGTACTGGCTCAGCCAGGGGCACTCCGGCAAGGATAAATTGCTGGCCCTGCGCAATGGCTATCACGGCGATACCTTCGGGGCCATGGCCGCCTGTGACCCGGTCAACGGCATGCATTCGCTGTTCAGCGGGGTGCTCGCCAAACATTATTTTGCCGAGGCGCCGCAATGCCCCTACGACAGTGATTTTGATACCGGGGATCTCAATTCCATCCAGCAGATGCTGGCGGATCATCATCAGGAGATTGCTGCCGTGATTCTGGAGCCGGTGGTGCAGGGCGCCGGCGGCATGCGCATGTACCACCCCACCTACCTGAAGGCGGTGCGTGCCCTGTGTGATCAGTATGGGGTGCTGCTGATTTTTGATGAAATTGCCACCGGCTTTGGTCGCACCGGCAAGCTGTTTGCGCTGGAGCATGCGGATGTGTGTCCGGACATTCTTTGCCTGGGCAAGGCAATCACCGGTGGCTATATGACCCTGGCCGCGACCCTCTGTACCGATCAGGTGGCGGCCGGTATTTGCGACGGCGAGGCCGGTGTCTTGATGCACGGCCCCACCTTCATGGGCAATCCGCTGGCCTGTGCGGTGGCCAATGCCAGTATCCAGCTACTGATGGATTCCGGCTGGCAGGAAAAAGTAGCGGCCATCGAAGCGCAGCTAAAGGCGGAGTTGCTGCCACTCAAGGATCTACCTGCGGTGGCGGATACCCGGGTGTTGGGCGCCATCGGCGTGATGGAAATGAAGGAGCCGGTGGCCATGGAACAGGTGCAGGCGCGCTTTGTGGAGCAGGGCGTATGGATCCGTCCGTTCGGCAAACTGGTCTACATCATGCCGCCGTTCGTGATTGAGCCGGCGGACCTGAGCAAGCTCACCGGGGCGATGCGGGAGCTGGCGGAAAGAAGTTGAAAGTTTAAAGTTGAAAGTTACAAAGCGCGAGGGAGTCTGCTGCCAATCGTTGGCCGGTATCGCCGCGCCGAAACGTAAAAGAAGGCGCTGAATGGTTTCCTGTTAGATCGTCACGGCGCGGCTCAGCGGTTTGTCGGGTGGCACCAGAACCAGCCCGCGCTTTGCAACTTTAAACTTGTAACTCAACTACCGAAACCCCGGCATGGTCTGTATCAGGTGGCGCTGTACTTCCAGCCATTCACCGATGCGGCGCCAGTGCTGCTGGTCATCCAGGTGGCGGGAGACGGCGGCGTCGAGGACGCCTTCACCATTACTCATGGCCTGCACATAAAGCTGGGTGTCGCGCAGGGTGACCAGGTAGGGAATTTTCAGGGTGGTGAGAAATTGCCGCAGCGAGTCGTACATGCGGGTACGGGTGCGGGTGCGGTTGGCGATCACCGCCAGCCGGCGGGGGCGATGCCGGTAGCTGGGGGCCAGCATGACTGTCTGCAGGAAACGGGTAGTGGCACGAATATCGATGGGGCTGGGTAGCACCGGTACCAGTACCACCTGCGAGAGGCGCAGCAGATGATCCAGATGATGGGCATCCAGGCCGGCAGGAGAGTCGATGATGGTGATCGGTCCCGCCTGATCCAGTTTTTGTTGCAGCCGCCCCAGTGACACAGGCTCTCCTGCCGGCCAGCCAAGCCCGTGGATAGTGGTGTCACGGCGTAATTTGAGCCACTGTAGCGACGATTGCTGCGGGTCCATGTCCAGCAGAGAGACCTGCCGCCCCAGAGCCTCGTAGTAACAGGCCAGGTTGGTGGCAATGGTGGTCTTTCCGCAGCCCCCTTTGCTGTTCGCAATCAGAATGACCATGCGGGACGAGCCGGACGAACGCGGTTGGGAGCCGATCCCCTTGGCAGGGCTGTTCTGTGCGCTATTCATGCCGTGTCTTATTCGTTTTTTTGCGGTGGATTGTAGCCGGCGGTTTGAGTGGCGCGATCACTGTCAGAATAAAAGGTGATGCTGCTCACAAAACCAACACTACCGCAAAATAAGGCGCATGGATGTAATTTGTGATGTTATTTTGCACTCGCGGGGAACTGAATCCTGTGAAGGCGGCTCAGTAAAGGGGGGAGAAAGTATCATGCGTTACTTGTTGATTATCATTGCGTTGCTGGCGGTTGTGCTGGCCGTGCTGTTTACCGTGCCACTGGGTGGCGACAAACCGTTGCTGGATTGGCAGCACGTGGAGCAGAACTGGCAGCAGCCGGAGCGGTTGCTGGACCGGAAAATTTCTCCCTGGATGGAGGAAAACCGGGAAAGCGCAGAGATGTATCGCTGGCGTGACCCCCAGGGAAACTGGCAGTATGGCCAGATTCCGCCGCCCGGTGTGCAGGCGGAACCCGTTACCGTAAAAGCTCCGAACACCATCACCGCTGAGGAAATGCGCGGTGGTGGCGGGGTGGAGCAACAACAACAGTAGGCCAATTGGAGGCAGAATGAAGAAATTGGGAATCGTGCTGGCGGGGACTGTCCTGCTGGCAGCATGTGGTCAGGAAAGTGCGGAACTGAAAAGTGATGACCAGAAAGCGTCCTATGCACTGGGTTTCCGCAGTGCGGAGCAGATGCGCAGCCTGGAAAACCTGGATCTGGATGCCATGGTGGCAGGCCTGCGTGATGGCTTTGCCGAAGACGGCAAATCCCAGTTGGGTGATGAAGATCTGGACCAGCTGATTCGTGATTTCCAGGGTCGCATGATTGAAGCCCAGCAGAAAAAAATGGAAGAAGCTGCCGGCAACAATCTGGAAGCCAGCGAGAAATTCCTGGCCGAGAATGCCGAGCGTGACGGCGTTACCGTTACCGAAAGTGGCCTGCAGTACGAAGTACTGGAATCCGGTGAGGAAGGCGCAGCGTCTCCGACCCTGGAAGACACCGTGGAAGTGCACTACCACGGCACTCTGCCGGACGGCACGGTCTTCGATAGCTCCGTAGAGCGTGGTCAGCCGGCCAGCTTTGGTCTGCAGCACATCATTCCGGCCTGGCAGGAAGCGCTGCCAATGATGAAGGAAGGCGACAAGTGGAAAGTCGTTGTTCCGCCGTCTCTGGGCTATGGTGAGCAGGGCGCTGGTGGTGATATCGGTCCCAATCAGGCATTGATCTTCGAGATCGAACTGCTGGACGTGAAAGGCAGCGAATGAAGCAGACGCGTCGACGAGGAATAAATCCCGTCGTCACACGCTTCAACAAAAAGGGCGCCTTAGGGCGCCCTTTTTGGTTTTATGAGCGTTGCTACAAGGCTGCTGTAGGAGCGTCGCTTGAGACGCGAACCTTACCCCGGCAAGGAAATCGCCCAAGGGGCGGTCAGAAATATCAGAGCTCGACAGGTTTAACCAAGCATGCTGCCAAGCCTGCATAGTTAGCTGCCAACTCCATTCGCGCCTCAAGCGGCGCTCCTACAATTAACCTTGAAGCGCGGAGCACGGCGGGCGCTGTTGTGCGCCATGCATTTCTTCGTGTTGCAGCTTGAAGCTTGTAGCTTGCCGCTGCTTTTAATGCGTCGCCTGCTGCCGTGGTGGTTCCTGCTGGTGGATGCTGAGAATCAACTGGTCTTCCAGGGCAAACCGTTCCTCCAGGGTCTGCATCAGCAGGGCGATCCGTTCTGGTAGCTGATCCCGTTGCACCAGCCATTGTTCCGGGCGTTGGAAGTCCTCGTTGAAGGCCAGGGCTTCGTCGGTGGAGTTGTCCAGTTGCTGGAGAATTTTCCGGGTGAGGGAGGGGTTGTCGCGGTGGAAATGACGGGCCTCGTTGACCAGTTCCCGGTACACCTCGAAGTAGCCGGCACTGATGTAGTCCATCAGCAGCTGGCAGAAATGTTGTACCTGCTTCTGCAATGGCTGACGGTGATCGGACAGGCCTTTCAGGCCCTGCAGGGTACACAGCAGCACAATCAGTTGCTGACGCTCATCCAGCCAGGCTTGCACCAGCGCTTCAATACGCTGCCACTGGGCCAGTGCTGCGGAATGGGAGCTTGCCATGGTTCCTCCTTGGAGTGCCCGTTGACTATTGTCTGGTTGGGCTATCGAGCCTAGAACCGGCGGGAGTGTGCTGGCAATGGGACAAAACCGGCCTGAAGCCGGGTCAGAAGGAAAACCCACGCTATCTCAGCCACTTGTCGCTAAAGACAAATTTCTTCTAATAACAGGTCTTTTAGAACGGTTGCCAGTCGAGTGCTGCCAGGCAAGTCAGAGATACTGGGCCACCCAGGGCCATAGCCAGGGCAGGGCCATTGCCGTGACCAGCCCGCAGAGACCCAATGCCAGACCGGCAAAAGCGCCGGCCTTTTCGCCGTATTCGAAGGCTCGGGCGGTGCCGATGGCGTGGGCCACCAGGCCCAGGGCAAAGCCCTTGATGCGGTGATCGGTGACTTTGAGCAGACGGAAGATGGGGCCGGCGGCCAGCGCGCCGACGATGCCGGTGATGGCCACCGCACCGGCGGCCAGGGACACATAGCCGCCGGTGGATTGCACTACCTCTACGGCAATCGGGGTGGTGATGGATTTGGGTGCCAGTGAGCCCACAACTTCGGCGGGAGCGCCCAGCCACCAGGCGAGCCCCACGGCAATGGCGGCAGAGATAAAGGCGCCCAGCACGGTGGCAATCAGGATCGGCGTTAGCACGCTGCGTACCGTGTGCAGCTGCCGATAGAGGGGCCAGGCCAGTGCTACCGTTGCCGGGCCCAGCAGAAAGGAAATCAGGGTGGTCTGGTCGCGGTATTCCTCGTAGTCCACGCCGACCAGTGGCAGCACGATAATCACTGGAATCGAGGCCACCAGAAAGGGGTGGAACAGGGGCAGGCTGTTACTGCGGCCATACACCCACAGGGCAAAACGGTAGCTCGCCAGGGTCAGCAGGATACCGAACAACGGGGTGTGCACCAGGCCGGCCAGGTTGTCGAGTTTATCGATCATGGCTGCCCCCCGGGGATTCGCCATGCTTGCCGCCCAGCAATTTCTTCAACATCAGTGTCACCAGCACCAGGCTGAGCAGGGTGCCCAGTACTACAGCGACGCCCAGCGCCAGCGCATAGTCTTCATAGCGATGCCACTGCAGCACGATGCCCACCCCCAGGGGGAAGATCAGCAGGCTGATGTGCTTGATCAGGGCGCCGGCGGCAGGGGCCACACGCTGGCTGAAGGGGGCATTGAGCAACAGAGCCAGTAACAACAGCACCATGCCGACCACGGAAGCGGGCAACGGGATGCCGGTGAGGCGGATCAGTACCTCACCAAGAAACTGGAAAAACAGCAGAATCAGCAGGCCGTCGATCATGGTGTGATCAGCGTTTGGGGAGCGGGCGGAACAGTTGCACCAGCGCCACCAGCAGCAGGCCGGTAAAAACCACCAGGGACCAGGCTGGCAGGCTCAGACCCAGGAAGGACCAGTCCATTTCTGCGCATTCTCCGGAGCCGGCCAGAACTTCCTGGATGACGCTTTGCAGGGGGAATACATCCAGCATGTAGTTGAGGCCGGGGCCGCAGGCGGGCACCTGATCCGGCGGCAGGTTCTGCAGCCAGATATGACGGATGGAGACGGCGCCGCCGGCAATCGCGGCCAGTCCGGTAAGTGCGCCGTAAATACGTACGCCGGTACGCTGCGGCCCATGCAGGGTGGCAATCAGCAGAATCAGGGCGGCTGCTATCACGCCGATGCGTTGAAAAATGCACAACGGGCAGGGTTCCAGGCCGTCCACATGTTGCAGGTAAAGGGCACCGCCCATGGCGGCAATACAGGCCAACAGGGCAAGCAGATTAAGCTGACGGGGTGCGGGGATCAGGGACGACATGGGCCACTCTTTTCGTCGGGGGACCGGCGAAGGGTAGGCAAAAGCGGGGTTGGCGGCAAGGGTAGGATTGAACCGTAGGAGTGGTCGTTCCACCGCGATCTTTATGGGGCAGGGCATTCGCGGTCGAACGACCGCTCCCACAGGGTGGAAGTAGAGGGTGGGGCTGCTGTCCGAATGGTGTCAGGCCTGCCTGGCATCCTGCTCGCGCAGGTTGCGATCATGCCAGGCCTGGATGCCCGCTTCCCACCCCTGAAACCACCACTCAGCCAGGGCATCATCGGCGGAATAAGGACAGCGATTGTTGTCGCCTCCACCCATGCCCCACATACATCCTTGATTGTAGGCTTTTTCGCACTGATCACGATCTGGCATCGCGACGCTCCCTTGCCGGTTTGTCCGAGACTACCACCGCAATACAGACTGAACAGGGAAGAAGTACGTCTTTTTGTTGTGAAATTGCACAAAAACCGGACGGAACGGTGGTGTTGAGACGCGGCGCACAGCGGCCTTGTGACAACCGCCCCGGGGTATAAAAACAACCCGTTCCACCACAGAGCACACCGAGAGCGCAGAGCTAAGGTCTTTCTCAGTGTGCTCTGTGCCCTCTGTGGTGAAGAAAATGCCTTTTGCTGTCAGAGTCACTCCCGTGGTTGGTCGGGGCTTCAGTCGCGGAAGTAATCCGCCAGGTAATCCTCGAAGCTCTGGGTTTCCGCTTCCTCCCAGTGGCGCTGCTCGGTAAGGCTGTGAGCGGCCAGTTGTTCCAGACGCTGGTTGGTGTCATCACAGCGCTGGCGAGAGAGGAAGTGGTCCCGATGGGCCAGAGCCTGGTTCATGGCGAACTGGAAGAAACTTTGCTGGCGGCTTTCCAGTTTGTCGAGAATCCGTGCAGAAGGGGTGGTGTCCGGATTGTCCACTTTCTCCTGTTGGCGGGCCAGGGCGTCGCTGTAGTTGGTGCCGCCGTGGGTGCGATCGAACAGTTCGGCAATGGGCTGCATCTGCTGCAGTTTTTCTGTCGCCCAGTCTTTCAGTGATACGGCCTTGCCCCAGTTACACAGCTCGGTAGCCGTGTTGCGCCCCTCGTAGACCACCTTGCGCAGGTTTTCCTTGCTGGCATGCAGGTCGCACTTTTCCAGTTGCGGGGATTCGCGCAGCAGGCAGTAGGTGGCAAACAGATCCAGGAAGCGGATTTCCTGCTGGTTGATGCCCACTGGTTCGAACGGGTTCAGGTCCAGGGCGCGGATCTCGATATATTCCACGCCGCGCTTCTGCAGGGCGGTGGTGGGGCGTTCGCCCTTGTTGATGGTGCGCTTGGGGCGGATCGAGGAGTAGTACTCGTTCTCGATCTGCAGAATGTTGGCGTTGAGTTGACGGTAGTCGTCGCCCACCTTCACACCGATCTTTTCGTAGGCCGGTTCCGGCGTCTTGATGGCGTGGGTCAGGGTGGCCACGTACTCATCCAGATTGTTGTAGCTGATTGCCAGGGATGACTGGGCATTGTTCTGGTAGCCCAGATCGCTCATCCGCAGGCTGGTGGCGTTGGGTTTGAACAGGGTGTGGTCAAAGGTATCCAGCTGGTGCTCGCGGCCCGCCAGGAAAGATTTACACAGGGCTGGTGAGGCGCCGAACAGGTATACCAGCAGCCAGGAGTAACGCTGGAAGTTGCGGGTCAGATCGAAATAGCGCTTGGAGATATAGTCCTGCAGCGGGCCACTTTCCCCTTCCAGTACCTGGTTCAGTTTCCAGAATTCTTCCGGGTAAGAAAAGTTGTAATGGATGCCGGCAATGGTCTGCATCTTGCGGCCATAGCGGTGACCCAGCCCTTCCCGGTAGACGCTCTTCATGCGACCCACATTGGAGCTGCCGTACTGTGCCACCGGCACGTCAGCATCGTTGCTGATCATGCACGGCATGGAGTTGACCCACAGCACCTCGTCACCGATATGGCTGTACACGTAGCGGTGCAGCTGCTCGAGAAATTCCAGCGGCTTGTGCAGCTCGGTGCTGGGCGGGGTGATGAATTCCAGCAGGGCTTCGGAATAGTCCGTGGTGATATAGGGGTGTGTCAGGGCGGAGCCCAGTGCTGCCGGGTGCGGCGTCTGCGCCAGGGTGCCATCGGTGGTAATGCGCAGGCTTTCTTTTTCGATGCCGCGGCGGATACCCGCCAGGGTGGCAGCGGCGTCTGAGTCCAGCAGGGCGTGAATACGCTGTTCAAGTTTCATGGTTTGGCCCTGTCGAATCGCCGGGCGGGCCCGGCGACGGGTGTGACGGAAATCCGACAATCATGGGGCAGTAGAATGACAGAGAGAAGTCACCGGGTCACAGGCGCTTCTTGCCTTTCTTCTGCTCGTCCTTGGCCTTGGCGAACAGGTCCGCAAAGGTGCCGCCGCTGCTTTGGGGCTGGCCGCCACCACGCTTGTTGCCGCCCTGACGCTGGCCACCGCCATTGCCCTTGCGGGCGCTGGCAGGGCGTTGCCCGTCCGCTTTCTCGGCGGGCTTGTCGTCCATGCGCATGGTCAGGCTGATGCGTTTGCGGTCCAGGTCCACTTCCAGCACTTTCACCTTGACGATATCGCCAGGTTTGACCACATCGTGGGGGTCTTCCACGAACTTGTCTGCCAGTGCGGACACATGTACCAGACCATCCTGGTGAACGCCGATATCCACGAAGGCGCCGAAGTTGGTCACGTTGGTCACCGTACCTTCCAGAATCATGGAGGGCTTCAGGTCCTTGAGGGTTTCCACCCCTTCCTTGAAGACGGCGGCCTTGAACTCCGGGCGCGGGTCACGGCCGGGTTTTTCCAGTTCGCTGAGAATATCGGTGACCGTAGGCAGACCGAACGTGTCGTCGGTAAAGTCGGCGGCGTTGACCTTCTTCAGGAAGGGCGCGTCACCGATCAGCTCCTTGAGCGGGCGGCCGTGTTTCTCGGCGATCTTTTCCACCAGCGGGTAGGCTTCCGGGTGGACGGAGGAACTGTCCAGCGGATTGGCGGCGTCCATGATGCGCAGGAAACCGGCGGCCTGTTCGAAGGTCTTGTCGCCCAGGCGGGGTACCAGCTTCAGGTCGGCGCGGCTGGCAAAGGCGCCGTGGCTTTCCCGGTAGGTAACGATGTTGCCGGCGATGGTGCTGTTGAGGCCGGCGATGCGTGCCAGCAGTGGGGCGCTGGCGGTATTCACGTCCACCCCCACAGAGTTCACACAGTCTTCCACCACCGCATCCAGCGAGCGAGACAACTTCAGCTGGCTCACGTCATGCTGGTACTGGCCCACGCCGATGGCTTTCGGATCGATCTTCACCAGCTCGGCCAGCGGGTCCTGCAGGCGGCGGGCGATGGACACGGCGCCACGGAAGGACACGTCCAGATCGGGGAATTCCCGGGCGGCGGTTTCCGAGGCGGAGTACACCGAGGCGCCGGCTTCGGACACCATGATCTTCTGGATGTTGCCCTTGCTGGCCTTGACCACTTCGCCGGCCAGCTTGTCGGTCTCGCGGCTGGCGGTGCCGTTACCGATGGCGATCAGTTCTACCTTGTGCTTCAGGCACAGGGCGGCCAGTGCGGACAATGACTGGTCCCACTGGTTCTTGGGCTGGTGCGGGAAGATGGTGGTGTGTTCCAGCAGCTTGCCGGTGGCATCCACCACCACCACTTTCACCCCGGTGCGCAGGCCCGGGTCCAGGCCCATGGTGCACTTGGGGCCTGCCGGGGAGGCCATCAGCAGACTCTTCAGGTTGCGGGCAAACACCTGAATGGCTTCTTCCTCGCCCAGTTCGCGCACCCGGCCCAGCAGTTCGGTTTCCAGGTGGGTGTTGAGCTTGATCTTCCAGGTCCAGCGCATCACTTCCTTGAGCCAGTCATCGGCGGCGCGGCCGTGATGCTGCCAGCCGGTTTCGGCGGTGACCATGGCTTCGCAGGGGTGCGGCTGGGCATTTTCCAGCTCTTCCGGCAGCACCATGGAGACATGCAGGATGCCTTCGTTGCGGCCGCGGAACAGAGCCAGGGCCCGGTGGCTGGGGATGCCCTTGATGGTTTCGCTGTGGTCGAAGTAGTCGCTGAACTTGGCGCCTTCCTTTTCCTTGCCGTCCGCCACTTTTGACTGGATATGGGCCTTGTCCCAGAGGAAGGTGCGCAGGCGGGTGAGCAGATCGGCGTTCTCGGCGAAGCGCTCCATCAGGATCTGTTTGGCACCGTCCAGGGCATCCTTGGCGCTGGCAATCTTGTGTTCTTCGTTCAGGTAGCCGGCGGCCAGTTCTTCCGGGTTCTGGGTCGGGTCGTCCAGCAGACCGTCGGCCAGCGGTTCCAGGCCGGCTTCCCGGGCGATCTGGGCGCGGGTGCGGCGCTTGGGCTTGTAGGGCAGGTAGAGATCTTCCAGCCGGGTTTTGGTATCGGCGGCCTTGATGGCCTTTTCCAGTTCCGGGGTCAGTTTGTCCTGTTCGGCGATGCTTTTCAGGATGGCCTCGCGGCGCTCTTCCATCTCGCGCAGGTAGCGCAGCCGTTCTTCCAGGTTACGCAGCTGGGTGTCGTCCAGACCGTCGGTTACCTCTTTGCGGTAACGGGCGATAAAGGGGACGGTGGCACCGTCGTCGAGCAGGCCTACGGCAGCGTGGACCTGGCGTTCCTGACAGCCGATTTCCTCGGCGATAATCTGTTCAATACTGCGCATGACATTTCCTGGCTGCGTGCGGCCTGCAGACGTATTGCGTGCAGGCGTAAAACAAAACGACCGAAATCATAGGCAATGATCCCGGTCGTTAACAGATTGACTTGTCGAAGCGGCTATGTTGCGGGGCTGGACTAGCCCAGCACTTCGTTGATCTTGGCAATCAGCTCGGCTTCCTTGGGCGGCTTGATGATGTAGCCGGCCGCCCCCTGGCGCTGGCCCCAGACCTTGTCGGTCTCCTGATCCTTGGTGGTGACCAGGATCACCGGAATCTGTTCGGTGGCCGGGTCACGGGTAATTTTGCGGGTGGCCTGGAAGCCATTCAGTTCCGGCATCACCACGTCCATGAGGATCAGGTCAGGTTTTTCCTCACGGGCCTTTTCGATCCCTTCCATACCATTGGTCGCGGTGATGACCTCGTGGCCTTCGCCCTGGACGATCTTGACCAGATTGGTCAGTTGAGTCGGCGAGTCATCCACCACAAGAATTTTGGCCATGTTGCTCTCCTCGCGCCGATACTGCGGTGCTTCGGCGATACTTTGTTTTTGTCTGGTTTCTGTCAGACGCGAATAATACCAGTCACTGTTCAAAAGGTAAGCTGTCGAATTATGGCACTGTGATGCCGTAATGAGTCAGCCCGGTTCAGCTTGTCAGCGTCTGGGCGCTGCGCCGGCTCCAAAATAGCAATGGCAGCACGATAAGTGCTGTAACAAGGCTCCAGCGTGCCTGCGACCAGAAAGCACCGGCCAGCAATTCCCCCTGAAGGCCTGCCAGCGGCGCCAGTGCCGCTATCAGAAGACTGCCGAAACCTGTCACCAGCAGCCAGTATACGGCCAGCCTGCCCGCCTGCTGGCGGCGTCGGAACAGGTGCCACAGGAAGGCGGCTCCAAGGCCCGTCATGACCAGCCAAAGCAGCCCGGTCGGGCCCACCAGCAACGGCCCGGCATCGGCTTTCAGTGCCTGCAGCAGTAGCGGTAGTTTGCCCAGTATTACCAGTAACAGCCAGGGGCCGAGAATCATCACCCACCACAGGTGGCCGCCGAGCCCCTGTGGGCCGGGCTGCTGGCGGTAGTGGACAGGATCAAAACGCCAGGCACGGCGGGCCAGTTCGCCCCAGTTGGCCGGTGCCAGATGGGGGCCCAGGCCCTGGAAGCGGTCACGCTGTTCCTCGATCAGCATCAGCATGGCCGGCACCACCAGCAAGATCAGTACGGTGCCGAACAGCAGCCCGAAGACAATGCTCACCGCCATGGGTTTGAGAAACTGTGCCTGCAGGGAGCTTTCGAACAGGATCGGAGTGAGGCCGGCAATGGTGGTGATGGAAGTCAGCAGCACCGCCCGCAGACGTCGTACACAGGCCTCCACGATGGCCTGGAACCGTTCCATGCCTTCGGCCACCAGTTGCTGGTAGAAGCTCACCAGCACGATGGAATCGTTGACGATGATGCCGGACAGGCCGAACAGCCCCATGGCCGAGAACATGGAAAACTTGATGCCGAACGGTGCCGTGAAGATGTGCCCGATCACCGCGCCGGTGAGGCCAAAGAAAATGGCGGTCATGATCGCCAGGGGCCAGGAGTAGGAGCTGAACACCCAGGCCAGTACCACATAGATGATCGCCAGCCCCAGCAGGGCACCAGTGGCCATGTCCTTCATGTTGTCAGCCTGTTCCTGCAGCTTGCCCTCATAGCCGACGCCAATGCCATATTTGGCTTTCAGGTCGGGCAGGGTGCTGTCGTTGAGGCTGGCAATAATCTCGTTGGCGTTGCCCTGCTCCGGGTCCAGGTCCGCGTAGACGGTGACGGCCAGTTCGCCGTTGACGCGGCGCAGTAAGTCCACGCCTTTGCGGGCATCAAAGTTCACCACGTCCCGCAGGGCGATGGCCTCACCCTGGGCGGTGATGATGGGCAGACGCTCCAGGGCGGTGAACTGACGACGTTCACTGTCCGGCAGCATCACCCGCACTTCGATTTCCTCGTCTTCCTCGTTATAGAGCTGGGCCAGGTTGCCGTCGAAGGCGGCGCGTAACTGGCTGGCCACCTCGTTGAGGGTCAGCCCCAGAGCGCGGCCCCGGGCGGTCAATTCAAAGGTCAGCTGTTCCTTGCCGTAGGGCAGGTCGTCGTCCACGTTGCTGACCCCGGCAAAATCGTTTAGCCGTTCCTGCAGGGCCAGGGATGCCTGTTTCAGGGTCGGCGCATCACTGCCGGTGAGCTTCACCTCGATGGGCTTGCCGGGCGGGCCCGCTTCCGGCTGGGAAATGGTGAGCTGGTCCAGACCGGCAGGCAGGGTCAGTTTCTCGCGCCAACTCTGGATCAGCTGGTCATTGCTGATTTTCCTGTCCGAGCCCACATAGACTTCCACTACCAGGGTGCCGTATTCATCGCCGTATTTTTCCATGCGCCCGCCGGGGTTGGGGAAGCCGGCGGCGGCGCCATGGTGACTGATGACAGTCTTGACCAGATGGCCACCCAGTTGCTCATTGGTCTCGTTAAGTGCGTCTTCCAGATGGGACAGGAAGCGATCCACCTGGCGCCGGTCGGTGCCGGAGGAAAACTCCACCACGGCCCGCAGCTGATCACCATCCACCGGTGGGAAGAAGGTGAACTTGAGCCAGCCGGTGGCGATCAGGCTCAGCGCCAGGATGAAAGCCGCTATGGCGGAGACGCTGACCAGATGCCGATGACGAATGGCCCAGGCTACCAGCGGCCGGAAGCGCTCCTCACGGAACCGGTGGAAGCCGGCGTCGATACGTTCCCGCACCCCGGAGGCTTTGACCTGGATGCCCCGGAAGCTGTGATGCAAATGGCCGGGCAATACCAGAAAGCATTCCAGCAGGGAGGCCAGGATCACACAGATCATCACGAAGGGAATGTCGAAGGCGATCTTGCCCATGGCGCCGCTCATCATGCCCAGGGGCAGGAAGGCGGCAATGGTGGTGGTACTGGAGGCCACCACCGGCCAGAACATCCGGCGTGCGCCCCCCAGGGCGGCACGCTGGGCGGATTCCCCCTGCTGCAAGTGGGTCAGCGTGTCCTCGCCCACCACAATGGCATCGTCGACAATGATCCCCAGGGCCAGAATCAGGCCGAACAGACTGATCATGTTGATGGTGCCGCCGAACAGCCAGACCAGGCCCAGGGTGGCCATGAAGGACACCGGGATGCCCACGGTGACCCACCAGGCCACCCGGGCATTGAGGAAGAAATAGAGGGTGGCGATCACCAGCAGCAGACCGCTGATGCCGTTCCACAGCAGGGTGGAAATGCGCTCCTGTACCAGCTTCCAGGCCTCGAAATAGAAGGTCATCTGTACGCCTTCCGGGAGGGTGGTGCGGTACTCCGCGCCCCAGCTGCGAACCTTGTCGGCCAGCTCCAGCATGTCCCCGTCTTCGCCGCGCATCACCTGCAGTTCGATGGCCGGGTTGCCTTGATAGGTGAGGGTAGGCTGGTCATCCCGGGGGCGTCGCTCGATGGTGGCCACGTCGCCCAGACTCAGCTGCTGGCCGTCGGCGGTGGTAATCAGGGGCAGGTCGGCGAAGGCCCGTTCGTCACGTCGCTGGCCCAGGGCGCGCAGCTGTTTGGCAGCGTCATCCCGGCCCGCAGTGCCGGCGGGTATGTCCTGGCTGAAACTGCGCACCCGGTTGCTGATTTCGCCCAGACTCATACGCAGATCATGGAGTGCCGCAGCGGGCACCTGGATGGCCATTTCCTCTTCCGGCAGGCCCAGGAAGTCCACCTTGCCGGCACCCAGGGCGAGGATCTCGTCTTCCATGTTGCGCACCAGCGGGCGCAGTTCTTCCAGGGAGCCGTTTTCCGTGGACACCATGATGGAGGTGACCAGGGAGTAGTTGGTGATCTTCTGGATCACCGGTCGCTCCGCGTCCTGGGGCAGGTTGCGGATGGAGTCGATGCGCTGGCGCACTTCGTCCAGGGCCAGGCCCAGGTCGGTGCCGTCTTCCAGCTCGATAAAGATGGCTGAGGCGCCCTGTTGGGAACGGGCAATCAGTTTCTTGGTGTTGGGCAGGGTCTTGATGGCCTGCTCCACGGGGATGGTAATGGAGCGCTGTACATCCTCCGGGCTGGCACCCCGCCAGGGGATGGTGACGGTGATGTAGTCGAAATCAAAATTTGGAAACAGCTGGGTATTGAGCCGGTTGAGGCCGAGAAACCCGAGCATCACCATCAACAGCATCAACAGATTCGATGCGACCTTGTGCTCGGTAAAGCTGGCGATCAGGCCCCGCGATTCACTCACCCTGACGGCCCTCGTTGTGGTTGTCGTCGCCACTGACGGTGGCAGGGGGGGCGGGCGATTCTGTCACATCACCTTCCCCGCTATCGGCGTTGCTGCCCGGCACCGGTTGCGGGTCCACTGGCAGGCCGACAATGGCCTGGGGCAGCTGGGTGGTCATGATCCGTTCGCCCCCTTCAAGGGTGGGCGCATGGAGAAGCAGCTGTGCGTTTTCCCGATCCATGGCTTCGCCGACGATATCGGCCTGGACGCGCCGCAGTCGGTTGTCGTCATCAATGACATAGAGGCGATTGAGGCCGTGCAGGGCGGTGGCCGGCAGGGCAATCAGGTTATCCCGGGCCGGCAGGGTCAGGGTAATGGTCAGCGGGCGGCCCAGGGCAGCGGCGGGCACGCCATCGACAAACTCGAACAGACCGTCGATGCCGCCACGGGCATCGCTGGCATCCCCGGCCAGACGTTTGAGATTCAGCGCCAGGGTGCGGCCTTCCAGTTCGGTGCTGGCGGCCAGTTCGCCCTGGCCCAGACCGTCGCGCACGGCGGCCAGATACCGTTCGGGAATCTGTGCACGCACTTCCAGCTCGGCGTCCGCAAACAGACTGAGCAAGGGTTCGCCGGGGCGCACCCGTTCCCCCGGTGCCACCGGGATATCCGTCACGGTGCCATCGAACGGCGCTTCTACCCGGGTGCGGGTCAGATCCAGTTCGGCCTGCTGAAGCCGGGCTTCGGCACTGGCCAGGCGAGCCTCCATGCGGGCCAGTTCGTTCTCGAAATCGCTGACGCTGAGCTGTCGCTGGCTCAATGACAGTTCAGCGCGGGCCTTGGCTTCTTCTGCCTGATCCAGCTGGGTCTGGGAGACCAGATTCTTCCCGCGCAGGGACTGCAGCCGTTGCAGATTGTCCTCGGAGAGTCGCGCCAGTTTCTTTTCCAGAACCAGGTTTTTCTTGTCGCTCTGGTAGCGCAGGCGGGTGGTCTGCAATTGGGCGGCGGCTTCGTCACGGGCGGCCTTTGCCTGATCCCGAGCCAGGGCGGCTTCCGTATCGTCCAGCTGGATCAGTAACTGGCCGGCGCTGACCTTGCTGCCGGCTCGGACCGGGATGCTTGCCACATTGGCGGTGACCACGGCGGTGAGATTGGCGGCTCGGGGCGACTGCACACGGCCGAACAACTGGATTTGCGGTGAATGCGAGCCGGGATCGGCCAGCACAAAGCGAACCCGGTCATGGCGTTCACTGACATCGCGGGTCGGGGCGGAGGGCTTGAACACTGCCAGCAAGACAATAGCCAGAATGGTACCCAGGATGACCAGGGCCACAGGTGGGAGCTGTTTCAAACGGTCTCGCAAGGGAGGAATCCTTTGTTGATAGCCATTCTTATTTGACGCGTACTGTAGCGATTTCTCTTTCTGGTGCCTACTTAAGGAGTTATTCAGAGGCTCCCAAGTGAATCAGCTTCGCAGACTGCAATGTTTTTATACAATCTCTTCAGGCCATTTTCTTGCACGTTCGGTCCACAACGCGTACATCAGAGTCTGCGATAAGTGGAGGCACCGTGACAGAACAACAGGACAAGATTCTCGTCGTCGACGATGACGCCCGACTGCGCAGTCTGCTGCAGCGTTTTCTCGAAGAGGCGGGCTATGCCGTCAAGGCGGTGGGTGATGCGGAGCAGATGGACCGGGCCCTGTCCCGGGAGATCTATTCGCTGATGGTGCTGGACCTGATGCTGCCGGGGGAAGACGGCCTGTCCATCTGCCGGCGTTTGCGGGAGGCGGAAAACCGGATGCCGATCATCATGCTCACCGCCAAGGGGGATGACGCGGAGCGCATTGAAGGGTTGGATGCCGGGGCCGATGATTATCTGCCCAAGCCGTTCAACCCCCGCGAGCTGGATGCCCGCATCCGTGCGGTGCTGCGTCGCCATGTACGTGAGCTGCCCGGTGCGCCCAGCAAGGAAGAGGGCGAGGTGAGCTTTGGTCCCTGGGAACTGGATCTGGGTAACCGCACCCTGTTCCGCGATGGTGACCCGCAGAACCTGACCACCGGGGAATTCGCCGTGCTCAAGGCGCTGGTGCAAAACCCCCGCGAGCCGCTCACCCGTGACAAGCTGATGAGCCTGGCCCGGGGCCGCGAATGGTCTGCCATGGAGCGCTCCATCGACGTGCAGGTATCGCGCCTGCGTCGCCTGCTGGAAGACGATCCCTCCAAACCCCGCTATATCCAGACCGTGTGGGGCGTGGGGTATGTGTTTGTGCCCGATTGAGAGCGGGTTGATGTCTGAGGATGTCTGATTCCGGACGCTCCGGGCTGAATCCCGGCTGCATTATTCGTGCGCTTGCGGATATTCATGGTTTGGGCTTTGACGTCCGACCTCCGACGTCCGACCTGTTATTCTCTGCTCACACAGTCATGGAATGTCGCCAGTGAAGTTTTACCCCCGCACCGCCTTTGTCCGCTCCGCCATCGTGGTCGGGTTGGTCATCGGTATCAGCCAGGCACTGACCCTGTGGTTCTTTGCCCGTAACGCCTACCTGCCCGGTATTCGCGAGTATGCCCGTCTGACAGTGCTGCAGGCGGAGCTGGCGTTTTCCTCTTCCGGTGATGAAGACGCTCGGCTCGCCCAGCGGCTGGCCGGAGCCACCAGTATTGAGGTGGCCACTCCTGACAATCTGCATCAGGGTACCGTGCTGTTGTCTCAGCCGGTGGTCAGCCGATTTCGGGAAGAGCTGCAGGAGCGTCTGCGCGAGCCGGTCACGGTAAGGCTGGAGGACAGTCGCCAGCCGGTGCTGTGGGTCAGTGCTCCGTCGTTTCAGGGGCAGTGGCTGCGGGTGCCCATGGAATTCTTCCGTGACTACGACCGTTACCTGCTGCTGGGCTGGGGTGTGACCGTGCCGTTGCTTGCCATCATCGGTGGTTTGCTGATTGCCCGGGGGCTTAATCTGCCGTTACGGCGGCTGGCCCGTGTAGCATTGAAAGTGGGCCGGGGCGAAGCGGTGCCGGTGCTGGATACCAGCATCGGGCCAGAGGAAATCCAGGCGGTGAATGCGGCCTTCAACCGCATGACCAGCGACCTGCAGCAAGCTCAACGGGACCGGGCCCTGTTGCTGGCGGGGGTGTCCCACGACCTGCGTACACCGCTGACCCGATTGCGCTTGTCAGCGGAATTCATGCATGACGATGAGTTGGCCCACGGCATTATCGAAGACATCGAGGATATGGACGCCATCCTCGACCAGTTCATTTCCTTTATCCGTGATGGTGCGGATGAGCAGCCGGACCTGGAAAATCTCAATGAGCTGATACAGGAAGTGGCCGGCAAGTACCCCACCGAACAGATCCGCTTTGAGCTGCAGGATTTGCCGCGCCTGATGCTCAAGCGACTGACCGTGAAACGGATGCTGGCCAACTTGATCGGCAACGCGCTCAAGTATGGCGCGGCTCCTGTAGAGGTGCGCACCGCCGTCACCGATAACGTGGTGCGGCTGACCGTGCGGGATCACGGCAAGGGCGTTCGCGAAGAGGATATACCCCTGCTGCTGCAGCCTTTCTCCCGGGGCGAGAAGGCGCGCACTCTTAGCGGCAGCGGCCTGGGGCTGGCTATCGTAAAGCGTATTGTCGACATGCATCACGGCGAAATCCACCTGGCAAACCATGAGCACGGGGGGTTGTTGGTGGAAGTGCGTTTTCCGGTTACCGGCAAGTTCGTACAGCCGGAATCGCTTTCAGCGGGTGTACGTTAAGGAACGGGTTGATAACAAAAAACCACATTTTCAGGTCGGGAATGTGCGCTGGCGCAAAGTCTGTTTTTGCCGGCCGGCGCATTCTGTTGATCACGTCGCTGGTATCACTGCTAAAACAGAAAACGGCAGAAATAATGAAACAAAGATGCTTTCGGGAAATAACAAAAAAGCCCCGAAAACCATTGCCAAATGGACTTGGGAGAGCTCCTCATGACTTATTCTTCGCACCAGTGTTTTGCCGACGCTGACACTGTTTTCTACTACCTGATCGCTGATTCCTGACCGGGAAAACCCGTGTTGTGAATGCCGATAGCCTGTCGCTGCACTAGCAGGAACAGGTCGTTGGGCCGCACCTTTGTGCGGCCTTTTTTTGTGGTTGGCTGTTTGCGTAACACTTGCTGAATAGCTGTCAAATAAATACGCTAAAGCGCTATTCATAAGCGGGGTAATTTCATGAGGGTAGTTTTAGGCGCTATGTTGTTAGCGAGTTCGGTAACGTCGTTTGCTGATTCTGATTTGGAGAAGAAGAACTATTTCGGGTTTCAGTACAGCAAGTTGACCCAGGAAAGCGATTTAGGGGATTTTGAGCCTACCGCTGTTCAGTTCAACCTGGGGCGTCGCTTTAATCCGTATGTGGCGATTGAGGGGCGTCTGGGGTTTCGTCTTAGTGAGGATGAAAAAACAGTCAATGGTGTGGAATATACCATCCAGCCGGTGACGTTGTTGGCGGCCTATCTCAAGGTAGGTCTGGATGACTCGCTACCTGTTCGTCCTTATCTTCTTGTTGGCCATTCTTCGGCCACGGCAAAACGAAAAACGGAAGTAAACTTCTTCCGTAATATTTCTGATTCAGAAACAGTGACAGCCAGTGATCCCTCCTATGGCGGGGGAATTGCCTTTAATGTATCGCCGGATGTCTCCCTCCATGGGGAGTGGGTGATGCTTGATGATGACGACGGCTTTGATCTGACAGCCTTTAATCTGGGCTTCCATCGTCGTTACTGATTTTTCAGGCAAGTGTCTCCGGGAATGTTGTTGCGCCTTTCCAGCGCCCGCCCGGACAGGAAGATCAGTAACCCGCCGATAGCCAGTGCCGCGCCCACCAGGCCGGTGCTGGACCAGGCCAGACCCTGTTTGACAGTGATGCCCGCCAGCCAGGCGCCCAGCGCATTGGCCAGGTTGAAGGCGGCATGGTTCATGGAGGCGGCCATGGTCTGGGCATCTTCGGCCACGTCCATCAGGCGAGTCTGCAGGGCCGGGCCCAGCGCCATGCTGGTGCCCACCAGCCCTACGAAAACGATGCCCGCCACCGTCCAGTTAGCGGCAAAATAGAAGCCTGCCTGGATCAGCGCACACCAGATCAGAATCAACGGAATGGCCCGCAACAGATTGCCGTCGGCGGCACGGGCGCCGGCAAAATTACCGATGATGGTGCCGATACCGAAGACCATCAGCACCATGGGGCCCCAGCGTTCTGCCATGCCGGCCTGTTCGGTGAGAGTGGGCATCACATAACTGAATACCGCAAACATGCCGCCAAAACCGATGCTGGCCACGCCCAGCGTGAATAACACCCGCTGTTTGATCAGTGCCGACAGTTCCCGGCGGGGGCTGGCATTCGGGTCCGGAGCTTGAGCAGGCACCCACAGGCGTATCAGCAGGGCGGTGCACAGGGCGATCACGCCGACGCCGATAAAGGCGACCTCCCAGCCGAACAGGTTGCCGGCCCAGGTGGCCAGCGGCGCGCCCACCAGGATGGCAATGGTCAGCCCGCTCATCACCCGGGCCACTGCCCGGGCACGCATGTGATAAGGCACCGCCGATGCCGCCACCAGAGCGGCCACGCCGAAGTAGGCGCCATGGGGCAGCCCGGCCAGAAAGCGCAGGCCCACGAAGGTCCAGAAGTCTGTGGCCAGGGCGCTGGCCATGTTGCCCATGGCAAAGACCAGCATCAGCATGATCAGCAGCCCCCGCCGTGGCACCCGGGCTGCCAGGGAGGAAATCAGCGGCGCGCCCACTACCACTCCCAGTGCATAGCTGCTGATGGCATAGCCCACATCCGGCACCGGCACCTGCAGGTCGGTGGCCACCCGTTGCATTAGTCCCATGATGACGAACTCGCCGCTGCCGATGCCAAAGCCACCCAGGGCGAGGGCCAGGGAAAGGCGAAGCAGACGACCGGAGTCAGTGGGCATAGGAGCTCCTGCACAGGGCTGCGGGTTGCGTTAGGGGTGGCAAGGGGGAATGGGATTGTCGAAGTTGAAGAGAGTTCATTTTAGCACGGAAAAAAATGCCCTAGGGTGGTCGATGAGGGGGGCTGGGCGTGTTTGACGCTCTCCTGAAAGCAAGCAAGGAGAAAGCATGAAAGTGAAACGTATCATGGCCAACCTGGCCACCCCGGATCCGCAACAGGCAGAGGCTTTCTATGGTGACATCCTGGGGCTGGAGCGGATCATGGATCATGGCTGGTTTCGTACCTATGGGTCGGCGGAAACCATGAGGGTTCAGGTGAGTGTGGGCTCAGAAGGTGGTTCGGGTACCGCGGTACCGGACCTGTCCATCGAGGTGGACGACCTGGATGCGGCGCTGGAAAGAATCCACCAGGCCGGAGTGGCGGTGGAATATGGCCCGGTGAGTGAGCCCTGGGGAGTGCGACGGTTTTACGTGCGCGATCCCTTCGGCCGCCTGCTGAATATTCTCCAGCATTTGTGATGCGAGGCTGCTCCTGCCGTCGTGGCGGCGACGGCAGGAGGGGGCGCTCAGAGTGCGCTGACCGGCACCAGCGGAATATTTACCCGTGATGGCATGGCCGGGGTGCTGTAGAGGGTCAGGGCGCCCAGCAGGCTGGTGAGCAGATCACGGACCGGGCTCAAGCCATGGGGCAGATCGCTGGCGCCCACACTGATGCGCAGCCTTTCACCGGCTTTGATCACGGCACTGGTGGGGAACACCTCCACGTCCGCCCGGAAGGGTTCCAGCGGTGTGATGGTGCGCTTGGACTCCGCACTGAACGGGTGCCAGGGTTGAACCAGTTTGCCGTTCATAAAGCGGGATTGACTGGCATCAAACGCACTCATGGACGCCATCTGGATGCCGTGGGTCAATGGCCGGGCAATGCCGTTGTTGCCGACCACGCTGACACGCACGGTGACGTTGGTATCCAGGGCGGTGGTGGAGGCCCAGATCTGTCCGGTGATGGGCCCATTGATAGCCATGTCTGCTTCCAGGGGCTCGCTGGTATAGACCGCTTCCAGCAGATTGACCACATTGTCCTGGGCGGCACAGGGCGGCAGGATCATGCCCAGAACGCCGGCGGTCCACTGGCTGGCACTGGCAGAGCAGAGACCGTTCACCGGCGTTTGCAGCAGGCTGGTCTGTTTGTTGCTGGTGGGAGCGTCCCCGCTGATCTTGCCAAACAACGGCAGACCGAACTGACCGTGCAGGTAGAAGGTTTCCGCTTTGGCCTGGGGGTGTGGCCAGTCGGCGGCGGTGACATAGCGTTCGGCACCGGTGTAGTACTGGGTGACCGGCGGGTAGGACGGGGCGCCGGTGTCGATATCTTTCAGGTAATGGTCAAACCAGGCCAGGCGCAGGCTGTCCAGGTCCGGCACACCATCCGCGGGCAGGCCGGCACCGGATGAGCCGTCCAGGTGCTGCCAGGGACCGATCAGCAGTTTGGCGGTGGTGTGGTCCTTGAGCCCTTCATAAATCAGCGGCTCGCCGCGCTGGAAAATATCGTTTAGCCCGCCGACCACAAAGGTGGGCGCACTGATCTTGTCGATTTGCTCCAGGGGGGAGCGGATACGCCAGAACTCGGTGTCGAAGCGGTTCTCATCACCAATCAGGGCTCCGGCAATCACCGGCACCTGGAAATCCACCAGGGCACCTTCCAGGTGCTGAAGCAGGGTGGTGAGGCTGTAGGCAGGATCGCCATTCTCGAAGCCCACGGAGGTGGGGATAACGCCCAGCCCGGTGACCAGCGCCATCCACAGGGGAATAAAGCCGGCATTGACCTGGCCCCCGGAGAACACGATGTCCCGGTAGGCATCGCCCATGGGCACCACGGCAAAAATCGCCTGCACGGCCGGGTCTTCCTGGGCGCCGGTGATCAGACCGGTGATGCCCATGTAGGAGGGGCCATTCATGCCGATCCGGCCGTTACTCCAGGGCTGAGACTTGATGTAGGTCACCAGCTCGGCCATATCGTCCTGGTCTACCTGGCTGAAAGCCTGCCAGCTGCCCTCCGAGGCGCCGGTGCCGCGCATATCCACATTGATATAGGCATAGCCGTGTTTCACCAGGTCCAGGTCGGCAATCAGGCTGCTGGACAGGAACTGGTTATAGCCGGTGAAAGTGGCGATCACCGGGAAGGGGCCGTCGATGGCGTTGCCGCTGGCATCTGCCGGCAGGGTCACCGTGGCCGCCAGGCGAATGCCGTCACGCATGGTGATCAGCTGCTGGGGAAGGTTGACGGTGTTCGGGTATTCCTGAGCGCGCTGGTAGGCTTCGCCCCAACGCAGATTGACGGGCGTGCCGGCATCATCGTCATTACTGTCCTCGTCACTGCCGGTGTTGCCAGTGGGGGTGTCGTCATTGGCTGGGGTGGCGGGGGTGCCGGGTGAGGCGCTGTTACCCCCGCCGCCGCCACAGCCGGTGAGTTGCAGAGAGGCGCACAATAATATTGCCAGCAGGCCCAAGGCCGGGCGTGAAGTGAAAGCGAGCATGGTTTTATCCTGATTTGTTATACATCTTTTCGCTTATCAGGATAGGAGGGGGTGGATAGCGGGTCTGTTGGTACAGGAGTACAACTTGGTGAGACAAATCACGGGTTTTGTATCTGAGTGTAAGACGCGACTGTCGCGCCCCGGCGATGCCGGGGCGCAACCGGTCAGGGCTCCAGGCGCAGCAGGGCACCATTGTTGCTGTCGGTGAGGAGATACAGGTAGCCGTCGGGCCCCTGCCGTACATCGCGGATCCGGTTGCCGGCGTCTTCCAGCAGGCGAACTTCCGAGACCGGCTTGCGGCCGTCGAAGGCCACCTTGTTCAGGTGGGTCAGCTTCAGGGCGCCATGCACTGTGTCACCCTGCCAGTCCGGGTAGCGATCGCCGGTCACGAAGGCCATGCCGGAGGGGGCGATGGACGGGGTCCAGTGCAGCAGGGGCTGAGCCAGGCCATCCTGTCGGGTGTCACCGATGCTGGGCCCGTAATACTCCCGGCCATAGGTGATTTCCGGCCAGCCGTAGTTGACGCCCGCTGCCACCGCGTTGATTTCGTCGCCGCCGCGGGGGCCGTGCTCGTTGAGCCAGGGCTTGCCACTCTGCGGATGCAGGGCCAGCCCCTGGGGATTACGGTGGCCCCAGCTCCAGATGGCGGCAGCCTTGCCAGGCTGGGCGGCCAACGGGTTGTCATCGGGGATGCGGCCATCGTCGTGCAGACGCAGTACGCTGCCGGCCGGGTCCGTGGTGTCCTGGGCCCGGTCCCGTTCCCCCCGGTCGCCCACGGTGACAAACAGGTAGCCGTCGTTATCAAACAGGATGCGCCCGCCAAAATGTTTGGCGGTATTGGTGCAGGCTTTTTCGGCCACGTAGATATCGCGGAAGTCTTTGAGGGTACCCTCCCGGTAAGTGCCATAGCCCACCGCTGTGGTGCCGCCATCGTCACCGCAGGGTTTGGCATAACTCAGGTACAGGCGTTGGTTGTCGGCAAAATCCGGATGCGGCATCACATCGAACAGCCCGCCCTGGCCTTTGGCGACCACTTGCGGTACCCCGCTGACCGGATCGTCCTGCAGGGTGCCGTCCACCAGCCGGCGCAGGGTGCCGCGCCGTTCCGTGATCAGCCATTCTTTGTCTGAAACAAACGCCAATGACCAGGGGTGGTGCAGGCCATCGGTGAGTGTTGTGGTGGTAACGCTGTCATTGCTTTGCGGGGACAGGGTGGCGGCGTTGTCGGCACAGGCACTCAGGCTCAGAGCGGTGAGGGTAACGGTGATCAGTGATCGCATGACGGACTCCCTTGGTCGGACTGGCTTGAGCATGCCACGCTCGGCGTGAAGGGTGAAACATCGTCACTGGCGCTGGCGTTTATGGCTCACGATCCAGGCCAGCGCAACAGGCAGCAGAAAGACCACAAAGAAAATCGGCAACTCAGCCATAAAGGAATACCCGGCGTGGACAATGCCGACGGTCATATTGATGGCCGAAGCGATAAACCAGAGCAGGGCGAAGACGGCGAGCAGGTGGTGTTGCAACCAGGGGATCAGGCGGGCGGTCAGCGCCAGTACGGCGAACAACAACAGCCCTCCGAGAATGACAGTCAGCGTATGCATGGGCGGCTCCCAGTCAAAAGAGCGGCAGGCACGTTATGTGCCTGCCTGGGGTATGTGGCTGGCACTAGCGGGTAGTGTAGCCGCCATTGGGGAAAATTGTCTGGCCGGTGATCCACCAACCTTCCGTGGCCAGGAATTTGATGATGGGTGCGATGTCCTCGATTTTGGTCAGGTCCCCGTTCATGGCCTGTGACTTGTGGTAGGCCACCCGTTCCGGGGTTTCCTGGCCGTAAAAGAAGGGGGTGTCCATGGGGCCGGGGGCCACCGCGGAGACCGAGATACCACGCCCGCCGAATTCCTTGGCGGCGGCACGGGTGAAGTGCTCTACCGGTGATTTGCCGCCGGCATAGGTGGAGTAGCCATCGGTAAAGGCGGCGAGCAGAGAGGTGAGTACAGTGACGATCTTGCCATTATCGTTCAGGTGTTTGCCCGCTTCCTTGATGAAGAAATAGGCGGACTTGGCATTGATGTCGAACATGGAGTCGTATTCTTCTTCACTGGTTTCCACGATCGGTTTGCGCAACACCTTGCCCACGGTATTGATGGCCACATCGATGCCGCCGAACTTGTCCTTGGCTTCCAGAAACAGTGCTTCCACGTTGGCCGGACGGGTCAGATCGCCCTGGGTCATGTAGGCCTCGCCACCCAGGTCTTTCACCGCCTTGACCGTGTCTTCCGCATCGGCGCGGCTGGCATCGCTGTTGTAATGCACCACCACTTTGGCGCCTTCGCGGCCGACTTCCCGGCTCAACAGGCCGCCCAGGTTCTTGGCGCCGCCGGCAATCAGTACCACCTTGTCCTTGAATCCGTAGTCCGTCATCAGTCTTGCTCCTGCGTGTTGTGATATTCGGTGAGCTGTCATTGTCGGCGGGCTTGGCGTGGCCATAAACCGGAGTAAACTGACAGCACTTGTCGAAAATCACGAACAATGGAGAAGCATGGACCGTCTCGAAAGAATGCATATCTTTGTCCGGGTGGTGGATTGCCTGAGCTTTACCCGAGCGGCGGAGAACCTGGAAATTCCCCGTTCCACCGTGTCCACAGCCATCAAGGAGCTGGAGGCCGAAATGGGTGCGCGTCTTCTGAATCGCACCACCCGGGCCATCAAGGTTACCGAGGAGGGCCATTTTCTCTATCAGAAGGGCGTGACACTGTTGCAGGATTATGAACAGTTGCAGGGGGCATTTGTGGCCAATGATCGCCGCCCCCAAGGCAAGCTGCGCATCAATGTGCCAGGGCGTCTGGGGCGGCGCGTGCTGGCGCCGGCGTTGCCGGCTTTCCTGGATCGTTACCCGGATATCGATATCCAGATGGGTGTCACCGACCGGGCTGTGGATCTGGTGAGTGAAGGCGTGGATTGCGTGATTCGGGTGGGGGAGCTGACCGACAGCAACCTGATCGCCCGGCCGCTGGGAAGCTTGCCGCTGTGCAATTGCGCCAGCCCGGCCTATCTGGCCCGTTATGGCCGGCCAGACAAGGTAAAGGACCTGTCATCCCATCGCATCGTGGCGTTTGCGTCGTCCATGACTGGCAGGGTGGAAAGCTGGGAATACCGGCAGGGCGACCGGTTGGAGAGTGTGCCGCTGCCGTCCCGTGTCACGGTGAATACCGCAGAAGCACTGATCGCCTGTGCCCTGGCAGGGCTGGGGATGATACAGGTGCCCCACTATGACGTGCGCCATCATCTGGACTCTGGCCGCCTGGTCAGCGTATTACCGGATATCGTGCCGCCCCCCATGCCCATCACCTTGCTGTACCCTCACCGTGAGCATATGACCCGGCGTCTGGAGGCCTTTATCAACTGGGTCATACCGGTGCTCAAAGACAAGGTGCTGGGCATGGCGTAGTGGGTAATAACGTCTCCGGTTATTCCGGGTGGGTCTGGAAGCCCACGCTGAAACGGTTCCACATGTTGATGGTGCCAATCACATAGGTCAGGTCGGTGCGTTCCTTTTCGGTGAAGTGTCGGGCCATGGCTTCATAGGCGGCCTCGCCGTCGCCGCCCTGGCTCAACCGGGTCAGGTATTCTGTCCAGCCCAGGGCGGCCTGTTCTCGCTCGCTGAACCAGTCGGTATCCCGCCAGCCGGCCAGGGTATCCAGGCGCTCATTGCTGACGCCATTCTTGCGGGCCTGAGCCGAGTGCATGTGCATGCAAAAGGCACAGCCATTGATCTGTGAAGCACGCAGCTCCACCAGGTTGATCAGCCGGGCTTCCAGCCCGGTGGCCTCGATCACGGCCTGGCTGTTGAACATGGCTTTCATGGTGTCCGGTGAGGCGATGTAGTAATTGAAGCGGGCTTTCATCGGGATGGTTTCCTCTCTGTCTGCTGGAAATCAGGCTTTCAATCTAGCGTCAGGCGGTTTAGAAAAAAGAGCCAATTTAAAAGATTCGAGGAGACCAATTTGCAGCTTCATCTTCCCCTGAATGGTGAAGGCCCCCTGCGAAGCCGGTTATACCGGGATTTGCGCAATGCCCTGCTGGACGGGCGCCTGCAGCGGGGTGAGCGTCTGCCACCCAGCCGTACCCTGGCAGGTGAACTGGGGCTTTCCCGGCAACTGGTGGTGGAAGCCTATGAACGGCTGGTCGCGGAAGGATTTCTGGTGTCGAGACCGGGGAGTGGCACCTTCGTGGAGCGGTTGCCGCCGGAGCGGGAAGGTGCGGTGACGCCGGTGGGAGTGAAGCCCGGTGCGCACTGGCCAATGCGGCCGCTATGGGGTGATATGCTGGCCCGGCGTTACAACTTTGCCGGCGGCGTTACCGAGCGGTCGCAACTGCCCTGGCAGGCCTGGCGCCGTTGCATGCAGCAGGCCATGCGCGATGAACAGGGGGAATCCCGTCTCTACGGTGATCCGCAGGGCGATCCGCGTCTGCGTCGCGGGTTGGCGGATTACCTGGGATTCAGTCGTGGCCTGCCCTGTGACAGTGAACAGTTACTGATTACCCAGGGTGCCCAACAGGGGCTGGACCTGCTGGCCCGCGTGCGGCTTGCCCCCGGTGAGGTGGTGGCCCTGGAAGAGCCGGGTTATCCCCCGGCCCGTTCGGTATTCGAGGCCGCCGGCGCCCGGCTGGTCTCGGTGCCGGTGGACGAGCAAGGCATCTGCGTGGATCGGATTCCGCATGATGCCCGGCTGGTTTATGTGACGCCTTCTCACCAGTTTCCGCTGGGCATGCCCATGAGTCTGCCGCGGCGCCTGGCGCTGCTGGATCTTGCCCGACAACGAGATATGCTGATCGTGGAAGACGATTACGACGGCGAGTACCGGTTCGCCGGACGTCCGCTGGAAGCGCTAAAGCGGTTGGACCAGCATCAACAGGTGGCGTACCTGGGTACCTTTTCCAAGGTGCTGCATGCCTCCTTCCGGATGGGCTATATGGTGATGCCGGACGGGCTGCACGATGCTCTGCTGCAGGCCAAGTTCCTGTCCGATGCCTATAGCAATGCCCTCACCCAGCGTGCCCTGGGGCACCTGATCGAACAGGGTGATTTCGCCCGCCACCTGCGCCGCATGCAGCGCCGCTATGCCACGCGGCGCAGTCGATTGCTGGCGGCACTGGAGGCGGTACCGGACTTTCAGGTGTTGCCACAGATGGCGGGGCTGCATATGGCGGTGGGTATTCCTGCCGGCCCGGCAAGCATGGACGCTGCGCTGGAACGGGAGCAGGTGACGGCCACGCCACTGGTGGAATTCTATGCGCAACTGCCGCCAATGAACGGCGTGCTACTGGGGTTCGGTGCTCTGGCAGATGAAACCATTGAGGGTGGGGTGAACGCCCTGGCCAGGGCAGTGTTGGATTAGTCTGTCAGGGCAACTGACAATCTCTGCGGTATGAGCGTCGCTGGCGGCGCGATACTCCAGGCAGTGGGCGAGTCGCGAGAAGCGAGTTTCGAAAATCAAAATCTAGGGGCGGGGAAAGCCAGCTTCTCGCTTCTCGCTCCTCGTACTCGCAACTGATTTGCCGCGCCTTCAGCGACGCTCCGATCGCCGGGTTACGGCAGAATGCCGATACGAGTCAGTACTTCCTCCCCCGGGAAACCATCGGCTACCAGATCGTTGGCCTGCTGGTAACGGGCGATGGCCTTGCGGGTACCCGGGCCCATCAGGCCATCTTCCTTGCCGGCATCATGGCCCTGTTCGTTGAGAATGCGCTGCAGGCGGGTGACCTGTTCCCGGTCCAGCCGTGGCGCCTGAGGGGGTGCCTGTGACAGGGGGCCAGCGCCGGCAATGCGGTCGGCCAGGCGGCCCACGGCGATGGCGTAGGATTCTGAGCGGTTCCAGCCCATGATCACCCGGAAGTTATGGTAGGCCAGAAAGGCCGGCCCCTGGTGGCCCGCGGGTACGATCACCGCCGCTTCCATTTCTGCAGACGGCAGGGGCTGGCCGTTGGGCAGGGTCAGGCCCAGCTCGGCCCAGTCGGTGAGGGGGCGTTTGTTGCCGAACCCGGTAAGCTGGTAGTCGAAGCCCTCGGGCAGACGGACCTCCCGGCCCCAGCGTGCTTCTCTCTCCCAGCCCAGTGCCTGCAGGAAATGGGCACCGGAGGCCAAGGCGTCTTCGGTGCTGCCCCACAGGTCCCGGCGGCCATCGCCGTCGTGATCCTGGGCGTGTTTCAGAAACACCGCTGGCATGAACTGGGTCTGCCCCATGGCGCCGGCCCAGGAGCCTTTCATCTGTGACGCGTTCACATCACCGGCCTGCAAAATGCGCAGGGCATTGAACAGTTCACCCTGAAAATAATCACCGCGCCGGCCCTCGCAGGTCAGTGTGGCCAGGGCGTCAAGGGTGGGGATGTTGCCCAGATAACCACCATAGTTGGTTTCCAGCCCCCAGAAGGCCACCAGATAGTGGCCGGGGATGCCGTATTCCCGGGTCAGACTGTCGAGGAGTTGCCGGTGGCTGCGGTATTTCTCGCGCCCTTTTTCAATTCGTTGCTCGCTGACACGGCGGTTGAAGTAGTCGGCAAAGCTACTGGTGAACTCCGGCTGGCTGCGATCCAATTCCACCACTTTTTCATTCAGTTTCACACCGCCCAGGTGCTGGCTAATGACCTGGGCGGGCAAGCCGGCTTCCAGCCCCGCCTGGCGCAGCTTGCTGACGCACATGGCAAAGCTTTCCTGATCCAGAGCCAGGGCCGGATGGCTGAAAAACAGGAACAGGGAAATCAATGAAAAACGGATGGCCATGGGGACTCCGAAACCGTGGCAGAGACATTAAAGACAGGCAGTTTACGACGGCCCTGCCAGGGTTTCATCGGGAGAATTGCAAAATTGCCGGATCGTTCAGGGTGTTTCCTGCGGCGCTTCCCAGTGAATGGTGACGGTTTGTTTGCCCCACTCCCGGGCCTCGGCACGGTCCGCCATCAAGATGTCGATTTTGTCGGTCCATCGCTTGTTCATCTTGTCGAGCACCACATAGGTACCCAGACCTTCCACTTCCACTTCCGTGCGATGAGTGAGTCCTTTGGGAATGAGGTCGCGGGACACGGCGATGGCTTTCATGCCCGGTTCCAATTGATCGCCCCAGGCGGCGAGCCCCACGTTGCCTTTTTTGGTTTCCGCTTCCGACAGGGTGTACGCAGTGGCCGTGACTTCCTGGCTGATGGTGTTGTCACTGCAGCCGCCCGCCAGGAAACCGAGCAGACTGATGCCGAGTACGGGAAAAAAGCGTGTTTTTATCATGGGATCCCCTTTCCAGATTGACACCTTACCGTGTCAATCCGGCTGTGAAGGGGGCATGAAAATGATGTTAGGCGGGCGTTTCGTGTATTTCCCGGCGGACCCGTACGGCGGTGGAGCGGGCACGGATGATGCGCCCCCGGGCTTCACTGTGAGCGCGGCTGAAGGCGGCGCCGAGCAGCAGGATCATGGAGGAGTAGTACACCCACATGAGCAGAATCACCAAGGAGCCAGCGGCCCCATAAGTGGAAGCTGTTGCTGTGTGTGAAAGATAAAAGCCGATCAGGGCACGGCCAATGGCAAACAGTATGGCGGTGATAAAAGCAGCGGGAGCCACGTCTTTCCAGCTCAGTACCACGTCGGGAAGCAGGCGAAAGATCATCCCGAACAGCAGGGCGATGACGATGATGGATACCATCACTTCCAGTCCCAGGGCTACACTGGCATGGAAAGGAATCCAGTTTTCCGCGTAGACCAGCAAGGTTTGCACCGCCACGTTGAGCAGCAGTGATACCAGCAATACAAAACCCAGTGAAACCACCACGGTTAATGACAGCAGGCGACTCTTGATCAGAGCGACAAGGGTATTGCGTGAGGGGCGTGGCACCACTTCCCAGATGGCATTCATGGAGCGTTGCATCTGGGCGAATACGGTGGTGGCACCGATAATCATCACTGTCAGGCTGAGTAGCCCGGCCAGAATTCCCTGGCTGGGTGCCCGAGTATTCATGATGGCATTACGGATTTCTTCGGTGGCGGCGGGACCGACGGTGGCTTCCAGCTGGCCGAGGATTTCTGCCATGGCCGCTTCGCTGCTCATCACCAGTGAGATCACCTTCACGGCGAGGATGATGACGGGGGCAATGGAGAAAAGCGTAAAGAACGCCAACGACCCGGCATAGCTGGCGGCATTCCCTTCCAGCCACAGGCGCAGGGTGTTTTTGAGAATGCCGAACCAGTAGAGAAAGGTATCTTTCATCGTTGCCACCGTCTTCCATGGGGTAGCAGGGAGTGTATCGGTTGCGGTGGTCGCTAACTACCGGTGTCTCTACATGGTAGCGGTAGGAGCGCTTCTTGAGGCGCGAATCCGCGTGTTAACGCGGAAGAGCCAGCAGAGCGGGCAATCGTTCCAGAAGGGATTTTTGCTTTCTGGAAGTGCTCCTTCGCTTAGGCTCGGGTTCGCGCCTCAAGAGGCGTTATCCGCTGCGCTCACCCTGCGGGCCGCACTGCGTGCGTTACTCCGCTACGCTCCGTTCCTACAGGTGCTACGGTTAATGCAGTTTCAGTCTCGGCCGCACCAGTTTGTTGAAGCGACCGGCGATCAGCAGCATGATCGTTCGCGGCCAGCCGTACAGGGCGGCCTGGTGCATGCGATACAGGCTGATGTACATCATCCGCGCCAGCCAGCCTTCCACAAAGAAGTTGCCGCCTTTCAGGTTGCCCATCAGCATGCCCACGGAACTGTAATTGGACAGCGATACCAGCGAGCCATGGTCCTTGTACTGGAACGGTCGGGGTTCGCGTTTCATGATCAGCTGCTGAAGACTGCGGGCGGTGTGCTGGGCCATCTGCTGGGCGGACTGGGCCCGTGGCGGGATGGGCCGCTCTTCCCCTTCCGGGATCAGGAACGCGGCATCGCCGATGATGAAGATATTCTTGTGTCCCTTGGCCTGCAGGGTTGGCTCTACTTCCACTTGATTGATGCGATTGGTGGTCAGGCCGTCGATCTGGCCCAGCCAGTCCGGGCATTTCACCCCGGCCGCCCATACCAGCAGGTCCGCCTTGATGGGGTCGCCTTCCTTGGGCACCAGGGCGTCGGGGGTGGCTTCGGCCACCATGACGCCGGTGCGTACCTTCACGCCCAGATCTTCCAGCCGCTTGGTGGCGGTAGCGGAGACCCGTTCGCTGAGCACCGGCAGAATCCGCGGGGCGGCTTCGATCACGTCTACCTGCAGATGTTTACGGTCCAGCTTCTCGTGGCCGTAGAAGTTAAGCATGGATACCGCATGGTGCAGTTCCGCTGCCAGCTCCACGCCGGTGGCGCCGCCGCCAACGATGGCCACGGAGACCGGCTTGCCTTCGTAGTTGGCGTGCAGGCAGGCATTCAGGAAGCGCTCGCGAAAACGCTCCGCCTGGGCACGGCTGTCCATGAACAGGCAGTTTTCACGCACCCCGGGGGTGCCGAAGTCGTTGCTCTGGCTGCCGGTGGCCAGTACCAGGTAATCGTAGGGGAGTTGCCGTTCCGGCAGGACTTCCGAGCCATGGTTGTCATGGAGCGGCGCCAGCGTCAGGGTCTGGGCCTGCACGTCCACCCGGGTCATGGTGCCCGGCTCGAAGCGATAATGGTTCAGCTGGGCGTGGGCGCGGTAGTCCACCGCATCCAGGTCCGCGTCGATGGCGCCGGTGGCCACTTCGTGAAAACGCGGTTTCCAGACATGGATGCTGGAAGAATCCACCAGCGTTACGTCCGCGTGGCCGTATTTGCCGAGCTTGCGGCCCAGGCGGGTGACCAGAGGCAGACCGCCGGCGCCACCACCGACAACAACAATTCTGGGTTTGCTCATTGGGGCTCCTGTCGGGCTAACCCTCATGGGTTGCCAGTCAATCATATCCACCTTGGCGGTGAACAGGTCCGGGTTAAAGGAACCTCTGAATGACGCTGGGCGCACTCAGTGGCTCATCAATGAGGCAGAGCCCTTGTGGGGCAGGGAGCGATGACGGTTGCCGCCACTCCGGGGGTGCAGTCTAGCGTGTGTGGTAAACAAGTCCAGACCAGGTGTTTCCTTTTTGCCTTCCCGGGCAGGCGGGTCTGCCCGCCGGGCGGCAATGAAAAAGCCCGCCGGTGGCGGGCTTTTTCAGTGATCCTTGCGGATCAGGCCTTGGGGCCGGCAGCGCGGATCTCGTCGGACACGTCCGCATACTTCTCGGCGAAGTTCTTTTCGAACTGTTCTGCCAGATCGCGGGCGCGGGCCTCGTAGTTTTCCGGGTTGGCCCAGGTGTTCTTGGGCTGCAGCAGGTTGCTGTCGACGCCGGGTACGGCTTTCGGCACGTCCAGGTTGATGATGTCCAGGTGCTCGGTTTCCGCGTTGTCCAGGTCGCCGGAGAGGATCGCGTTGACCACACCACGGGTGGTGGGGATGCTGAAACGCTCGCCTTCGCCGAAGGGGCCACCGGTCCAGCCGGTGTTAACCAGGTAAACGGTGGAACCAAACTCTTCCATCCGCTTGATCAACAGTTCGGCGTACTCACCGGCACGACGGGGGAAGAACGGGGCGCCGAAGCAGGTGGAGAAGGTGCTCTTGATGCCGCCACCGGAACCCATTTCAGTGGAGCCGACCAGCGCGGTGTAGCCGCTCAGGAAGTGGTAGGCCGCCGCTTCCTTGGACAGCTTGGACACAGGCGGCAGGACGCCGGTCAGGTCGCAGGTCAGGAAGATGATGTGCTTGGGTTCGCCGGCACGGTTGGCGTCGACTTTCTTGTCGATGTTTTCCAGCGGGTAGGCGGCACGGGTGTTCTGGGTCAGGGACACGTCGGTGTAGTCGGCGGTGCGGGTCTCGTCATTGATGATGACGTTTTCCAGTACCGCGCCGAACTTGATGGCGTCCCAGATCACCGGCTCGTTCTTCTGGCTCAGGTCGATGCACTTGGCGTAGCAGCCACCTTCGATATTGAACACCACGTCCTTGCCCCAGCCGTGCTCGTCGTCACCAATCAGGTAACGGGCCGGGTCGGCAGAAAGGGTGGTCTTGCCGGTGCCGGACAGACCGAAGAACAGGGCCACGTCGCCGTCTTCGCCCACGTTGGCAGAGCAGTGCATCGGCAGCACGTCTTTTTCCGGCAGCAGGAAGTTCTGCACGGAGAACATGGCTTTCTTCATTTCGCCGGCGTAACGCATGCCGGCAATCAGAATCTTGCGCTGGGCGAAGTTGAGAATCACACAGCCGTCGGAGTTGGTGCCGTCACGCTCCGGCTCGCACTGGAAGTGCGGGGCGTGCAGGATCTGCCATTCTTCCTTGCTGCGCGGGTTGTACTTCTCCGGGCGGATGAACATGGTGTTGGCGAACAGGTTGTGCCACGCGGTCTGCGCGGTCACTTTTACGGCCAGGTAATGATCAGTGTCGGCGCCCACGTGCAGGTGGGAGACAAAGGCATCAGCGTCGGCCACGGCGACACTGACACGATCCCAGAGGGCGTCGAACTTGTCAGTGGGGAACGGACGGTTGATGGCGCCCCAGTGGATGTGCTCGCTGGTGCTGGGCTCATCAACGATGTAGCGGTCCATGGGGGAACGGCCGGTGCGATGACCGGTTTCCACTACCAGGGCGCCGGTATCGGACAGGCGGCCTTCGTTGCGCTGAACAGCCAGTTCTACCAACTGGGCCGGGCTGAGGTCGTTATAAACAATCGGGTCGGTCATGGTCATTCCTGGGCTTGTGGCCGTGCCGTTTCAGCGTGTATGGGCGCCGAAACTCTGGTTCGCATTGCGGATAACAGTGCCGGTCTCGTGCCCGTTACTGCCACCGGGCAAGACCAAAGGGGACCGGGGGACGAAACCTCCAGTCAGCACAGGCGCGCGATTATGCCAGAAAAGGAAATCAGTGGCGATTCCCCCTTGGACCGGGTGGTCACGGCGCTAGAGGCAATTCTTTAATTGATAATGGACAATGGATAATTGATAACTGCGCGCGGGAAGCGGGATTGTACTGAAATGCCAGTGGCCGCGCCCATAGATCACTTATCCGACCTGCGGTCGCGGGCACAGCCTGGCCGCCCCTCCTTCGTTACTCCGCGGCGTTATCAATTATCCATTTTCAATTATCAATTGCTTTCCCTGATCATCTCCGCCAGATCCACCGCATCAAACCGCTCCCGGTTGCGGCAGAAATCGCAGGTCAGGGTCACTTCGCCGTCCTCGTCGAGCAGCATTTGCAACTCGTTGCTGCCCAGGGAGATCAGGGCATTGCGGTTGCGGTCCCGGGAGCAGGTGCAGCCGAATTGCAGGGCCTGGGCCTCGGGGAGTTGCGGTGGGGTGTCGTGGAACAGCCGGTGAAGGATGGTCTGGTCGTCCAGGTTGAGCAGCTCTTCCATTTTCAGGGTGCCAGCGAGGGCTTCCAGGTGCTCCCACATCTGTGTGTTGGCGTCGCTGCTGGCCAACTGGTTGGGCAGCCGCTGCAGCAGCAAGCCGGCGGCCCGATTGTTGCCGCTGGCCAGCCAAAGACGGGTGGGGAGCTGCTCGGACTGGCGGAAGTAGGCTTCCAGGCACTGGGCCAGGGAGTCACCGGCCAGGGGGACGATGCCCTGATATTGCTTGCCCTGGTCCGGGGTGATGGTGATGACCATGTTGCCGTCGCCGATCAGGGTCTGGATGTCGCCATGGCTCCAGTCCTGGCCGTCGCTGTGACGGGCCAGGGCGCGCAACTCACCCTCGTTGGTGCACTCGGCCAGCAGCAGGGATACCGGGCCCTTGCCCTGGGCCTGCAGTGCCAGACGTCCCTTGAATTTCAGGGTGCTGGCCAGTAATGCCACGGCGGCCACCGCCTCGCCGATCAACCCTTGTACTGCCAGCGGGTAGTTATGCCCTTCAATAATACGGGTGACGCTGCTTTCTACCTGCACCAGTTCGCCGCGGATATCGGAGCCGGGGAACAGGAAGCGTTGTTTGTGATCTTGCATGGTTGTGTCCTGAGGGCTGTCACTGTGGTTCGCTATGTCTTTCTGCTGCCTTTAATGGGGGCGCGATAGCGGTTATTCCAGGTTGTCTCTCTTGAAGCGTTGGATATCCCGGCGTTCTTTCTTGCTGGGCTTGTGGTCCGGTGCTGCTGCGGCGGCCCGTGCCAGCTTGCGTTGCTCGCTGTTCTGTTCCCGGCGGCTACGGCTTTGTTCGGTTTCCTGATAGAGGGTCTGGGCTACGCTGGCGGGGCCGCGCTTGCTGCTCAGGCCTTCTACTATTACCTCGAAATGTTCCGTGCCCTTGGTGATGGCGATGGTCTGCCCGGGCTGTACATTCTTGCTGGGTTTGGCCTTGCTGCCATCGATCTGTACCTTGCCGCCTTCAATGGCGGCCTTGGCCAGGCTGCGGGTCTTGAAGAAGCGGGCCGCCCACAGCCAGGAATCGATACGAACGGTTTCGCTCACGGCATTTCTCTCATGGTAAGACCTGCAGAAAATCGTCGATGGCCGGGAACGGATCGGTATGGTCCCGCTTGGGCAGACTGGAATCCGGATGCAGGATGCTCACCGGCTGGCCGATGCCGTAAAGCTGGGCGCTGTGAAGTACCGGCAGTGAGTCATCCACCAGCAGAGCGCGGGCCGGGTCGAAGGGCAGGTGACGTTGCAGGTGCTGCCAGAACGACTGGGCTTCCTTGGCGTGGCCATAATCGTGGCTGGAGACGATTTCATCGAAATAGCGGTCGATGCCGGTACGCTCCACCTTCAAATCCAGAGCATCACGATGGGCGTTGGTGACCATGATGACCTGTTTGTCGGACTCCTTCAGTGCCTGTAGAAACGTGTCCGCCCCGGGGCGCACGGCGATACGATCGCCGGCTTCGCGTTTCAGGCGGGCGATTTCCAGGCCCAGCTCCGCGGTCCAGAAGTCCAGGCAGTACCAGTTCAGAGTGCCCAGATGGCTGGTGATCCAGTCGTGAATGATGCGGTCGGCCTCGGCCCGGTCCAGGCCCTGTTGGCGGGCGTAGCACTCAGGGACATGTTTCTGCCAGAACCAGTTGTCGAACTCCAGGTCGAGCAGGGTGCCGTCCATATCCAGTAACACGGTGTCGACAGAATGCCAGTCAATCATGAATTTCCTGCGTATTCGGGTTAGTCTTCGGCCTTAAATAGCGTGAGAGCTGATTCCAATTATGGATGAGAAACCGGAGATTCTCGACACCCGACTGGTGGCGAAAAGCCGGCTGTTCGGGATTGAAGAGTTGCACCTGCGTTTTCGCAACGGGGTGGAGCGCACCTATGAGCGCCTGCGCACCCCACCCATTGCGGCGGTAATGATGGTGCCGCTGCTGGATGACGACACCGTGGTGATGATCCGCGAGTATGGTGCCGGCACCGAAAGTTATGAGCTGACACTGCCCAAGGGTGCCTACGAACACGGTGAGGACTGGCGCGATGCGGCCAACCGGGAATTAAAGGAAGAGGCTGGTTACGGTGCCCGTCGACTCACCCTGATGAAGGACATGACCTTGTCGCCGGGTTATATGGGCCACCGCATCAAGGTGGTGCTGGCCGAAGACCTGTATGAAGAATCCCTGCCCGGGGACGAACCGGAAGAACTGGAAGTACTCACCTGGAAACTGTCCGACCTGGATCGCCTGATCGAGCGGGACGACGTGACCGAAGCCCGGGTGATCGCGGCGCTGCTGATGGCCAAGCGGTTGCTGGAGAAAAGATAGCGGCAAGCTACAAGCTTCAAGCTGCAACGCGGGGAAATGAGAAGAGCGGGCTGAAACCAATGGGCTCCGCGCTGATAATTTGGGGGAGCTTGTCTGCAAGTGATTGAGGGCAGGTTCCAGAAGCCTGGTTATAAGGCGCGATTTGAGGCCCTGTTGTTCTGTATGACGGTGCTCGCGAATCTTCTTGACTCGCAGCGCGGAGTAACGGGGCAGCAAGTACCGCTGGCGTGTCTCCGTGTTGCAGCTTGTAGCTTGAGGCTTGTTGCTCCCAATGTTGAACGATAGGAAAAACGAAATGACCGACTTTAATACCCTGCTGGAACCGCTCGCAGAGATTGCCCGTGAAGCGGGTGATGCCATTCTGACGGTGTACGAGCGTGATGACCTGGGTGTGGAAACCAAGGACGACAAGTCGCCGATCACCGAAGCGGATATGGCCGCGCACAAGATCATCGAGGCGCGGCTGCAGGCGCTGACGCCGGATATCCCGGTGTTTTCCGAAGAATCTGGCGGTATTGCCTACGCGGATCGCAAGAACTGGCCCCGTTTCTGGTTGGTGGACCCGCTGGATGGCACCAAGGAATTCATCAAGCGCAACGGCGAGTTCACCGTGAACATTGCCCTGGTGGAAGGGGATACCCCGGTACTGGGGGTGGTGCATGTGCCGGTAACGGCGGTGACCTATCTGGGCGGCCGCGGTGTCGGTGCCTTTAAAGAGGAAAAGGGTGAGCGCAAACCGATCCAGTGTCGTGCCCGTACCACCCCGGTGGTGATGGTGGCCAGTCGCAGCCACGGCGGCGAAGCGGTGGAAAAGCTGGAAGCCTTTATCCGCCAGGAAGTGGGCGAGGTGGAGCGGGCCTCCATGGGCTCGTCCCTGAAGTTGTGTCTGGTTGCCGAGGGCAGCGCAGACATTTATCCCCGTCTGGCGCCCACCTCTGAATGGGACACTGCTGCGGCACACGCGGTGGTGACCGCTGCCGGTGGCGTTGTGGTCAATACCGCCTTTGAGCCGTTGCAGTACAACAAGGAAGACATTCTCAATCCGCACTTCCTGGTGTTGGGGCAGAGCATCGAAGAGTGGCGCTTTATCGCCCCGGCGATTGGGTGAATGTCGGAAGTCAGACGTCTGACGCAAAAAAACCAAGGAGTTTCCATGAGCACAATCCGTGAACTGAGATTTGTCAGCGATGGCCAGTCCTGCCGCGGGGATCTGTACCTGCCCGATGGCGATGGCCCCTTCCTGACCGTGATCATGGGCCATGGTTTTGGCCTCACCAAGGCCTGTGGGCTGGAGCCGTTTCGGGATGCCTTTTTAAAGGCCGGCCATGCGGTGTTTCTGTTCGACTACCGGCACTTCGGTGAGAGTGAAGGAATGCCACGCCAGGTGCTGTTGCCCAACCGGGAAGTGGCGGACTGGCAGGCGGCGCTGGCCTGTGTACGCAAGCAAGAGCAAGTGGACAACCAGCGTATTGTACTGTGGGGAACGTCTTTTGGTGGCGGCCTGGTGACTGCCGTGGCAGCCCGTGAGCCGGATGTGGCCGGCATCATTGCCCAGTGCCCAATGATGGACGGACTGGCATCTGTGCTGGAAGTGGTGCGCTATGCAGGTATCGGTCAAGCACTGAAGATGACCGGGCTGGGGCTCTGGGATGTGATCAGCAGCGTGCTGGGGCTGGGGCCGCGCATGTTGCCATCTGCGGGCAAGCCCGGGGAGCTGGCGGCGATGTCCAGCCATGATGCCTACGACGGTTATACCGCGCTGATGCCGGCGGGGGTTCCCAATGAAGTGGCTGCCCGTATTGGTCTGGTACTGCCCATGTTTCGCCCGGTGGCGCAGGCGGCAAAGGTGAGCTGTCCGGCGTTGGTGCTGATTTGTGAAACCGATACCGTGGCGCCGGCTTCTGCCGCTGAAAAGGCCGCTGCTGCCATGGCGAAAGCGACAGTGAAGCGCTATCCGGTTGGTCATTTCGATATCTATCAGGGCGAGGCCAGGGATATCAGTCTGGCGGATCAGCTGGAATTTCTTCAGGGCTTGTAGGGCGGGCAAGTTGCAAGTTTCAAGTTGCAACGCGAATTAGTGCCGCTGCTGACCGTAACGCATGAGGCCGCGCCCATTGATTGGAGCGCGGCCTCATGTTTTTAAAATCAAGGATAAGTTTATGGCGCGTTGCAACTTGAAACTTGTAACTTGCCACTCTCAAAACGGCATCAATGCCATCAGATCCAGAGTCAACTGATCTGCCGCTACCAGCGCGCCGGTGGCGATCATGCTCAGGTTGATGCAGGGCAGGATCAGGCCGATGGCGAAGAAATTAACGATTGCGGGCTGGCGGATGCGACCGCTCCATAGCAGCAGGCTGATAGTGGCGGCGCAGAAAATTGGTATCCACAGCCAGGAGTGAGAGGCGAACGTATCCCCGAAGGCAGTCAGATCGAACATGCCGGTACCCTTATAATTATAGTGTGTACTCCATCCCCATAAGCGCCTTTCCCCTATGGCGCGCAGGCAGTATGCAGAAGTGAGCAGGGCAGCAATGTGTATGAGGTCACAAATCGGTGATAGCACCATGATATTGGACCGGTCGTACCACTTTATGATGAAGATCAGCGAGTAACAGCCGCTCGCCAACCCCGCAGCCACCATGCGGGTAGACAAGCGGTCAGTGAAAGTAGATCCAGTGTTTATGCTGGCTGCGCCATGCTTGCCGTCCCTAGCGGCACTTTTTCCCGTCTCCAGGGCCAATTAACGGCCTGTTTTGGCCTTTTCTCATACCCGCCAGTACGGCTATTCTGTCTGCCAGTTAACGGTGCCATTGAATGATGTCAATGTTTTGCACTGCCAAGACCAGGCGGCCCAAGGGCTGGAGGTAAAAGAGAATGTCTAATAACCACGTTGATGTATTGATTATTGGTGCCGGCCTTTCCGGTATCGGGGCAGCTTGCCATCTGACCCGCAAGAGCCCGAATCGCAGCTATGCCATTCTGGAACGTCGCGAACGCATTGGTGGCACCTGGGATCTGTTCAAGTACCCGGGTATCCGTTCCGATTCCGACATGTTCACCCTGGGCTACAGCTTCCGTCCCTGGACCGATCCCAAGGTGCTGGCGGATGGCCCTTCCATTCGTCAGTACGTGGAAGACACGGCGGACGAATATGACGTCAAGAAGCACATCCGCTTCGGGCGCAAGGTGGTCAAGGCGAACTGGTCCAGTGATGACAATCAATGGGTCGTGGAAACCACCAATGAGAAAACCGGTGAGCAGGAAACCTTTACCGCGAACTTCCTGTTCTCCTGCAGTGGTTATTACAACTACGACGAAGGCTACAAACCGGATTTCCCCGGCGAAAAAGACTTCAAGGGCCAGATCGTTCATCCGCAGCACTGGCCGGAAAATCTGCAGTACAAGGGCAAGAAGGTGGTGGTTATTGGTTCCGGTGCCACCGCCGTAACGCTGGTGCCTGCCATGGCCAAAGAAGGGGCAGAGGTGACCATGCTGCAGCGGTCGCCCACCTATATTGCCACCGTGCCGGAAGTGGACCCGATTTCCGTGGGTATGCGCCGTTTCTTGCCGGATATGCTGGTCTACAAGCTGTCCCGTGCCCGGAATATCGGTCTGCAGCGCCTGGTGTACAAGTTGTCCAAGCAGCGTCCAAAACTGGTGCGTCGCGCCTTGCTGGCGGCGGCCAAACGCCAGCTTGGCGATGATGTGGATATGACCCATTTCCGCCCCAACTATAATCCCTGGGATCAGCGTCTGTGTGCGGTGCCCAATGGCGACTTGTTCAAGACCGTGCGTCGGGGTGAGGCCGATATCGTTACCGATCATATCGAGCGTTTCACCGAGAACGGTATTCTGCTCAAGTCCGGTCAGGAGCTGGAGGCGGACATCATCATCACCGCCACCGGGCTGAATGTTCAGATGCTGGGTGGCGTGGAAGGTACCATCGATGGCAAGGCCGTAGAGCCTCGCGAATCACTGGTCTACAAGGGCATGATGCTGCGTGATGTGCCGAACATGGCGTTGGTATTCGGCTATACCAATTCCTCCTGGACCCTGAAAGCGGATCTGGTGTGCGAGTATGTGTGTCGCCTGCTGAACCACATGGAAAAAACCGGTGCCACAACGGTCATCCCGCGAGACAAGGATAATTGCATTACCGAAGAGAACTTCCTGGGTCTGGAGTCCGGCTATGTCATGCGTGCCGATGATCGTCTGCCACGGCAGGGTTCCAAGCAGCCCTGGATGGTAGTGCAAAACTATCTGGTGGACCTGCCCAAGCTGCGCTATGGCGCCATTGACGACGGTGTGCTGGAATTCAGCAATTACCAGCCGGTGAAGAAGAAAGGGTTGGTGGCGTCCCTGCTCGGAGCCTGATTGGGGGTTGCAAGTTTCAAGTTGAAAGTTGCAACGCGAGCCAGGCTGCTGCCAGCCGCCAGGCAAGAGGCCGCGCCCATGACTTGGGCGCGGCCTCTTGCATTTCAGGTTCAGGAAAAGCGTTGGTGCGTTGTAACTTGAAACTTGCAACTCAGAGAGGCCAGTGCAGCTGCACATTTCCCCCGCCAAACGCAAACCGGTGCAAGCGCATGGACGGTACGATGCTCAGTACTGCGCCGTTCTGTTTTGATACCGTGATGTGCCAGGGCACGCTCAGTTTGCCCACGAAACCATGATCATCCCGGTCCCGCCATCGTAGGCTGTTTACAGTCTGCTCCACGCGCGGGCGGCTGAGATAGACGGTGGGTGCCAGTCGTTGAGTATCGCTCAGTGACAGTGACATGCCGCCGAACAGCATGGGTTCCTGTCGGCTGACTTCGCCGTTGCCATTCAGTTCGCGCCCGAACCAGCCGTCTTCGTCCAGCCAGAAATAGCGGGCACCGACTTGCGGTTGCCAGCGATGGGGCCAGTAGCGCACGGCCAGGGTCAGCGATGCCATGTCGCGGCGAAAGGCTTGTGGTGCGGGGCGTTCATCCAGCTGGTGCTGGCGGCGGGTGTGCTCGCCGTTAAGGTCTGTCTGCAACTGCCAGTTACCCTTTTGCACGCGGTAACGCAGAGCAACCCGGGTTTGCCGGCTGGATACCCGGTCACCCTGGGTGCGGTCATCCAGGGTGGCATCCGGTGTGTGGTTTACAGACAGGGTGGTGCTGGCCCAGGGAGTGTGTTGCTGATGCCACTGGGCGAAAAGGGTGCGGGGTTCGTCAATCAGTTCGCTTTGGCTGTCGGTCTTGTCGTTGAAGTAGGCATTGGGCAGCACCAGGCTCAGTTGCAGCCAGCTTCCTTCGCTGTGTAACCGCCGGGCGCCGAAATAGATATCGGTGAGGGATTTATCACTGAACACATCTCCCTGCAGGGACAATTGCCAGCGTTGTGCCAGAGTCTGGCGAAAGCCCACCAGCTGGCGGTCGTAGCTGCCATCAAAGTCCTCGGCGCGCTGGATATCCAGGGTGAAGGCCTGATCCGGATCGTCGAAGGCAAAGCTCTGTTGGTAGCGAAAGTCCATGTAAAGGCGGTCGCTGGTAAGGCTCCCGGCGGTGCCGCGAATGCCTTCTTCAATGGGCGAGGGCTGATCAATCAGGTGGCGATAGCTGAAGGCGTGGAGAAAGTACTCGTTGTTGTAGTCACGAGCGCGTCCATCCACCACCGCATTCGCTCGCCAAGGGTGGGGGCCGTGCCAGTTTTGCGCTTCGCCGTCTGTTATCAGGCCGGCGAGCAGAAAGGAAACAAGCAAGCGCACGAGACTTCTCCTTATCCTCAGGAGATAACCTCATGGTAACGCGGTTGGTGGGGAGAAGCAGTTGAAAGCTGAAAGCCCAAAAGCCTAACTACAGGCTACAGCGCGGTGTGGTGGTTGGCAGTAAACGCAGGAGGCCGCGCTCAGAGCTTGAGCGCGGCCTCCTGCGTTTTCGGTCAATACCAATTTCTGGCGCGTTGTAGCTTTAGGCTTGCAGCTTTTATTTCCAGGGCAGTTGTTCCATCCGCTGACGAGCGCTGCTGTATTCCTGTTTGAGCCGGTCGATCAGATCGCTGGCCGGGCCGACTTTTTTGATGGCGCCGATGCCTTGACCGCTGCCCCAGATATCTTTCCAGGCCTTGGAGCTACCATCGCCGAAATCCATTTTGGACGGGTCGCTTTCCGGCAGGTCATCCGGATCCAGCCCGGCGTCTTCAATGGAGCTGCGCAGGTAGTTGCCGTGGACGCCGGTGAAAAGGTTGGAATAGATGATGTCGCTGGCGCTGCTATCGACGATGGATTGCTTGTAGCGCTGGTCTGCGTTGGCTTCATCGGTGGCAATAAAGGCAGAGCCGATGTAGGCCAGGTCCGCCCCCATGGCCTGGGCGGCGAGAATGGAATCACCTTTGGCGATGGAGCCGGATAGCAGCACCGGGCCGTCGAACCATTCGCGGATTTCCTGCACCAGTGCAAAGGGGGATTGAGTGCCCGCGTGGCCCCCGGCGCCGGCGGCCACGGCGATCAAACCATCCGCCCCTTTCTCGATGGCTTTTTTGGCGAAGAAATTATTGATGATGTCGTGGAAGACCAGGCCGCCATAGCTGTGAATCGCCTCGTTCACATCTACCCGGGCGCCCAGGGAGGTGATCACGATGGGCACTTTGTACTTCACGCACATTTCCAGATCGTGTTCCAGCCGATTGTTGGACTTGTGCACGATCTGGTTGACCGCGAAGGGAGCTGCCGGTTGGTCCGGGTTGGCCTGGTTCCAGGCGTCCAGCTCTTCGGTGATCCGCTTCAGCCATACTTCCAGCTCTTCCGCCGGCCGAGCGTTCAGTGCCGGAAACGAGCCGACGATGCCGGCCTTGCACTGGGCGATCACCAGATCCGGGTTGGAGACAATAAACATGGGAGACGCGACGGCGGGCAGGCGCAGCCGGTCTTGCAGGGACGCAGGTAACGACATGGTGACTCCTTGCGAGAAACAGGGTGTGGGCACCATGGCTGGCGCCCGCAAGGAAGAAATTACACCTGAAAAAGCCGGCAATTGCGATGGTTGGATGCGACGTTGATGCTGATTCAGACGCTGCCTAGCGAATCGTGGGGGCTTTCAGAAAAGCCAGTAGGCGAGATGGAAATCCTGCCGAGCGCAGCAAGGGCCGCACGTGCATCAGGTCCTGGTGAATGTCCTGGACATTACCTGTCAGGCTATCCACCTGTCGGGTGATGCCGTCTACCCGGTGAGATAGCCCCCTGACCTGATCGGGCAAGGCGTCCATGCGTTCAATAATTCGCATGATTCGGTGAGCCATGATCAGGTATTCCAGCGCGGCACGCACTACCGCCACTATCACCAGCAGTAGCAGCGGGGCTATCGCAGAGGCGATTAATCCGACAGTTGTGGATATCCAGAAACAGGCGGCAGCGATGCCAAACACGGCCACCGCCGCCCCTCCTACCAGTAGAATGTAGAAGAGTGGCAGCAAGCGCATGGTCAGGTAGTGCTCAAAACGCCAATCCGCCAGGTTGGGAACGAGAGACGGTGGTCGTTGTAAGCGCTGGTCAGGTTCCATGGTGAATTCCCCTATTGTTGTGATGGAATTCAGTCTAGAACCGCAGATTCTTGGCACAATCACCGCAGCGCCGCCCCCTCGGGCGGTGTGGTGATTACGGTGTTTACTTGTCGCCGCCGTTTTCCTTGCTGTCCCCCTTGCGCAGTGATTCGATAAAACGTCCGGGCAGGCCTGCAGAACGCAGCAGCGGTCGCAGTTGCATCAGCATTTCATGCAGGTCGATAACGTGCTCGTTGAGGGCATCCACTTTGTTATCCAGGCTTTCCACGCGCTCGGGCAAGGTGCGCATGCTTTCCACGATGCTCATTGTGCGATGTGCCATCACCAGGTACTCCAGCGCGGCCCGGACGATGGCAACCATCACCAGCAGGATCAGCGGCGACAGGGTGGCGGTGGCCAGCCCCAGCCATAACGAACTGGAAAAACTGGCGGCCACAAAAAAGCCCACCAGCAATACCGCGCCGATAATCATCAGCAGGTAGAGCAACGGCAGCAGCTGCATGGACAGGTAGCGATTGAACTGCCAGTCCACCAGCTGCAGGACTTTTGATTGATTCAGTTTTTCCTTGTTGAGCATGGGCACCCCGATGGCCATTGATTTACTTCATTGTTGCCGGG
>Ga0114904_1000027_pt1 | contig 99760 bp, 85 predicted proteins | sample MalvirDeepMed_s6_FD_83498 | JGI IMG/M metagenome (GOLD analysis project Ga0114904, IMG submission 83498) | Marine viral communities from the Global Malaspina Expedition - Malaspina viral metaG DeepMed_s6 | ecosystem: Environmental > Aquatic > Marine > Oceanic | place: Mediterranean Sea... | reverse complement strand
GCTGGGAGCGGTAGTCGTCCAGCTTGGCCTTTTCCTTGTCCACGACTGCCTGGGGCGCCTTGTCGACAAACTTGGGGTTCTTCAGTTTGACCTCGGCGCGGCCCACTTCCTTGCGCAACTTCTCGATTTCCTTGGACAGTCGTTCGATTTCAGCGTCCTTGTCGATCAGGCCGGCCATGGGGACCAGAATTTCCATATCTCCCACCAGCGCGGTAGCGGAGGCCGGGGCGGAATCCTCTGCATTCAGCCAGGTAATGGATTCCAGCTTGGCCAACTTGCTCAGGAAGGTACGGTTGGCATCCAGCAGGGCCTTGTCGCTGTCCTTGCCGTTATGCAGGAAAAGGGGCAGCGCCTTACCCATGGGGATACCCATTTCGCCGCGGATATTACGCACCGCAGTAATTACTGCCTTGACCCATTCCGCGCCGGTTTCCGCCTCTTCATCAACCTTGCCGGTGTCGCTGGCCGGGAAGGCTTGCAGCATGATGGTGTCCCCGCTCTTGCCAGCCATGGGGCCGATTTTCTGCCAGATTTCTTCAGTGATGAAAGGCATGAAGGGGTGGGCCAGACGCAGTATGGCTTCCAGCACGGTCACCAGAGTACGACGGGTACCGCGTTTCTGGGCGGCGGAGTAATCGTCACCCCACAGAACCGGCTTGGACAGTTCCAGATACCAGTCGCAGTACTCGTTCCAGATGAACTCGTAGGCGGCATGGCTGGCCACGTCGAAACGGAAGCTGTCCAGGGCCTCGCTGACTTCTTGTTCGGCGCGCTGCAGGGCAGAAATAATCCAGCGGTCTGCTAATGACAATTCCACCTCGCCGCTCACGCCACAATCCTCGCCTTCAGTGTTCATCATCACGTAGCGGGCGGCATTCCAGATCTTGTTGCAGAAGTTTCGGTAGCCTTCGATCCGGCCCATGTCCCACTTGATGTCACGGCCCGTGGAGGCCAGCGACAGGAAGGTGAAGCGCAGGGCATCAGTGCCGTAGGGGTTGATGCCGTCCGGAAAATCCTTGTGGGTGCGTTTGGCGATCTGCTTTTCTTTCTGCGGCTGCATCAGTCCCTTGGTACGCTTGTCGACCAGCGCATCCAGGGTGATACCGTCGATCATGTCCAGCGGATCGAGCACATTGCCCTTGGACTTGGACATTTTCTGGCCGTCGTTATCACGCACCAGGCCATGCACATAGACCTTCTTGAACGGCACCTGGTCAGTGAACTTCAGGGTCATCATGATCATCCGTGCCACCCAGAAGAAGATGATGTCAAAGCCGGTAACCAGCACATCGGTGGGGTGGAAGGTGCGCAGGGCATCGGTGTCTTCCGGCCAGCCCAGGGTGGAGAAGGTCCACAGGGCAGAGCTGAACCAGGTGTCCAGGACATCGTCGTCCTGGCTAAGGGGGATGTCCCCGAGATCATGTGCCGCACGCACTTCCTCTTCGTTGCGGCCCACATAGACGTTGCCGTCGTTGTCATACCAGGCAGGAATGCGGTGGCCCCACCACAGCTGCCGCGAAATGCACCAGTCCTGCAGGTCACGCATCCAGGAGAAATACATGTTTTCGTAGTTCTTCGGCACGAACTCGATGTCACCGTTCTCCACGGCGGCAATGGCCGGCTTGGCCAGCTCTTCCACGGCCACGAACCACTGGTCGGTCAGGTAGGGTTCGATCACCACGCCGGAGCGGTCGCCACGGGGCACTTGCAGGGTGTGGTCGGCCACTTTTTCCAGCAGACCCAGAGCATCCAGATCATCCACCACCTTCTTGCGGGCGTCGACCCGGTCCATGCCGCGGTAGGGTTCCGGTACTTCGTCATTCAACGCCGCGTCGATGGTCAGGATGTTGATCATCGGCAAGTCGTGGCGCTTGCCCACTTCGTAATCATTGAAATCGTGGGCCGGGGTAATCTTCACGCAGCCGGAACCGAAATCCGGGTCCACGTAGTCATCGGCGATGATGGGGATGTCGCGATCGGCCAGCGGCAGGCGGATGGTCTTGCCGATCATGTCCTTGTAGCGCGGGTCTTCCGGGTGCACCGCCACGGCAGTATCGCCGAGCATGGTTTCCGGGCGGGTGGTGGCGACCACCAGGTGCCCGGAACCGTCGGACAGGGGGTAGCGGAAGTGCCACATGTGGCCCTGTTCTTCCACGTTCTCCACTTCCAGGTCGGAAATGGCGGTGTGTAGGGTCGGGTCCCAGTTGACCAGACGTTTGCCACGGTAGATCAGGCCTTCCTCGTGCAGGCGGACAAAGACTTCGCGCACCGCGTTGGACAGACCATCGTCCATGGTGAAACGCTCACGGGTCCAGTCCACACTGGCGCCCATGCGGCGCAGCTGACGGGTAATGGTGCCGCCGGATTCGCCTTTCCATTCCCAGACTTTCTCCAGGAATTTGTCGCGGCCCAGTTCGTGGCGGGTGGTGCCTTCACCGGCCAGCTTGCGTTCCACCACCATCTGGGTAGCGATGCCGGCATGGTCGGTGCCCACCTGCCACAGGGTATTGCGGCCCTGCATGCGACGGTAGCGCACCAGGGTGTCCATGATGGTGTCCTGGAAGGCATGGCCCATGTGCAGGCTGCCGGTCACATTGGGGGGCGGAATCATGATGCAAAAGGAATCACCCTGGCCGGAAGGCTTGAAATAACCGGCTTTTTCCCAGTTTTCATACCAGGCCTGTTCGATGCGATCGGGTTGATAAGTCTTGTCCATGAGTCCGCTTCTAAACCAGTAAAAAATGAGGGCGAATTATAGCGGAGCGGGGCGGCTGCGTCGCGGGTTGCGGGAAAAACGCGGGGCTGCGGTTGATGCTGGGACGAGTTATGGAGAGCGAGGCGCGAAACTCGTATCGGGCAGCCTTGTACGACGGGGGCTCGGACCTTGAAGTGGCTCTTTACCCCTTTCTTCGCAGGGCCGCGCGCAGTTTCAGGCGCAGGGCCTTTTCCAGTTTCGGCAAGGCATCGGCCACAAGTTCATCAATGACCGCATCAATATCGGCGCTGCTTAAAGAGGAGCGGCCAGCGGGAGGGGTTGGTGTAACGGTTGCCGGGGTCGGATTGCCACGGGGCGCGGGTGGCGGGCTGCCAAGAAAGGGGTTGCTTCTTTCGCTGGCCAGCTTGCGGATCTGTTCCCGATCCAGGGCGCTGCGATCGGATGGGGAGCGTTGTGGTGCCGTCTCGGTATCGTCCAGCAGGGACTGTACATCGCCAAGCTCTTTGAGAAGCTCTTTTTTGCGTGACTCCCGGTCGCTCATGGTGGTGTCCGTGGGGTGTTCAGCCCAGTTCGTGGGTGGTGACCGGGAAGCCCCGCTCACGGTAAAAGCGGAATCGCTCGCGCCCAGCCTGTCTTTCATTCTCGGCGCCGCTGATCATCTCTGCAACCCGCTGGAAACGGGAGGCAAAATCCGGCACCTGATCGGTCAGGTTGATCAGCACATCGTGATGGTCGCCGGGATCGCTGCCGTGGCCCAGAATGACTGGTGCGTCCCCTTCCTGTTGAATTGCATGGGGAAGGAAGCCAGCGGAAGGAGCTTGCCAGAACTGGTCGTCCAGTTGTCGTGCATGGTCCACATCCCGGCAATGAATATAGACCTGACGGCCCTGTTTCTGGGCCTTGTCGGCAATGCGCCAGGCCAGGGCCTGGCGGACGCCGTCGCCGGCCTTGTTGCTCAGGTAGAAAGTGACTTCAGTCATGGGAAGGCTCGTGTCATTACATAACGCGCGGCACGCCCCGCGGCGTGCCGGCATGTTTGAGACGAATCAGCACTGGTCCATCAGGTAGCGGGTCAACATGGGGACCGGGCGGCCGGTGGCACCTTTACTCATGCCGCCGCTAATCCAGGCGGTGCCAGCGATATCCAGATGGGCCCATTTCACGTCTTTGGCAAAACGGGACAGGAAGCAGGCGGCGGTGATGGAGCCGGCCTTGGGTCCGCCGATGTTTTGCATGTCGGCAAAGGGGCTGTCCAGCTGGCTTTGGTATTCGTCCCACAGGGGCATGGGCCAGCCCCTGTCTCCAGTCTGCTTGCCTGCGGCCAGTAGAGCCTGACTGAGATCATCGTCGTTGCTGTATACCGCCTGGGCGTGGGCGCCCAGGGCAACCACACAGGCGCCGGTGAGGGTGGCCACGTCGATCACAGTATGTGGTTTGTGCTTCTGCTGCACATAGGTCAGAGCGTCGCACAGTACCAGCCGGCCTTCGGCGTCGGTGTTGAGGATTTCCACGGTTTGTCCGGACAAGGTCTTGACGATATCCCCGGGCCGGGAGGCGCGTCCGTCGGGCATGTTTTCGGCCGCTGCCACTACCGCCACCATGTGGATGGGAAGGTCGAGCTCACACACGGTCTTGACGCTGCCGAACACGCTGGAAGCGCCGCCCATGTCGTATTTCATCTCGTCCATGTTGGCGCCGGGCTTCAGGGAGATGCCGCCGGTATCAAAGGTGATGCCCTTGCCGACCAGGGCCACCGGGCCTTGCTTGGTGGGTTTGGCTCCCTTGTATTCCATGACGATGATCTGGCCCTGGCGTTCAGAGCCCTTGGCCACGGCAACGAAGGCCCCCATACCCATCTTTTCAGCCTGGGCCTGGCTGATCACCTTCACGGTGAGTTTTTCGTATTGCTTGCCCAGGTCGCGGGCCACGCCACTCAGGTATTCCGGGTAGCAGTCGTTGGGGGGCAGGTTGCCCAGGTCGCGGGCCAGGTTGACGCCGCTGGCCACGCCTTTGCCGATTTTGCTGGCCTTGCTCAGGGCGGCATCCTTTTCCGCATGCCAGAAGGTCCACTTGGCCAGTTTGCTGGCTGGAGCCGGTTTGCTGCGGTACTGATCAAAACGGTAGGTGCTTTCTTCCACTATCCGGGTGCCTTCCCGGGCCTGCCATTCCGGGCTCTGTGGCAGGTTGGTGTCCAGCAGCCAGAGTGCGTGCTTGACCGGGGCCTTGCTGACTGCCTTCACAGTGTTGCGCAGCAGTTCCTGCCACTGCTGGTCGGAAGGCTGCTTGTCGCCCCGGCCGACCAGCAGCAGGCGTGCGGCGGCCAGGCCTTCCGGCTGATGCAGCCAGCTCATCTGGCCCTTACTGCCGTCAAAATCGCCGGCCTTGATGAAACGGGTAAGCTGGTCGCGGGTGCTCTCCGGCAGCGTCTCGGGGAGATCGCCGTTCTTGCCCAGCACCAGAATCAGCGCGTCGGCTTTGAATTTGTCCAGGGGCCTGTTGCTTACTGCGAAGTCCATGCTGTCTCCAAATCAATCAAGGTATGACACGCGGCAAAACGGGTTGCCAGTGCAAAAAACAGTGAAATATTGGGCTGTTCGGCAGTCAAACGCAATCGGAGTGCAGCAGCAAGGCCGATCATTTTGCTGGTGAAGCTGCCACCATCGTTGGTATTTCGCTTCGCATCATTATCACCTTGGCCGGCCAGTCAGTTACACTAGGGCCCATTCACTGCTGCCGCAGGTACCTGAAGGTCCGGTTGCCCGCGCGGTATGTGCCGGTGCCGCAGGCTCTCAGCCCTGCCGTTTCAGGCGTCGGTGCCTTTTTGCAGACAAGGATGAGTGGGCCAGCCCTTGATTCTTCATCGTTATATTAACCGGCAAGTCTTCATGACCACCGTCATGGTCACCTTTATTCTGGTGATGGTGCTGGTCAGTGGACGCTTCATCAAATACCTCGCAGAGGCCGCCGCCGGTGAAATCGCCGCGGATGCACTGTTCCTGGTGATGGCGTTCCGGATGCCGGAATTTCTGCAGATGATTGTTCCCCTGAGTCTCTATATCGGTCTGCTGCTGGTGCTCGGGCGCATGCATATGGACAACGAGATGGTGGTGCTGCAGGCCGGTGGCCAGGGCAATAGCCGGATTGTTCGTTCCCTGATACTGCCGATTCTCATGGCTACCACCCTGGTGGCCATGTTTTCCCTCTATGTGACACCTCGCGGGGATGCGGAGGTGAATCGCATCTTTGAAGAGCAGAAGGACCGCTCTGTGCTGGAGCTGCTCACCCCGGGGCGCTTCCATGTAAAGGGCTCCAGCAATACCCAGCGTGCCACCTATGCTGAACAGATGAACCGGGAGAAAGGGGTGCTGGAGAATGTGTTTGTGGCGGATGCCCGTTTCCAGGCCCGGGGTGAAGCGGATCGCCTGCTGACGGTATGGGCCAAGAGCGGCAAGCTGGTTCAGGAGGATGGAATCAGTTATCTGCTGCTGACAGAAGGTTTCCAGTATCAGGGCAAGCCGGGCCGGAGCGACTATAAGGAAATCGGTTTCAAGGAAGCGCGGGTACGGATCGGCAAAGAGCGAACCGACAGTCGCCCTCCCAAGGTGCGTGGCCGGCCGACTGCGGAATTGATCGAGGAACGAGACAATAGTCGCGATGCCATGGCTGAACTGCAGTGGCGTATTTCCCTGATTCTTACCGTACCGATTATGGCACTGGCGGCGATTCCGCTGGCCCGGGTCAATCCGCGCCAGGGGCGCTTTTACCGGCTGATCCCGGCTGTGCTGGGCTACATGCTGTATGTGGGTATGCTGCTGGTGACACGCAGTGCCATTGAGGATCATGAGGGGGTTCTGCCCTGGTATCTGCATACCGGCTGGGTGCATTTGGTGGCCGTGGTAGTGGTGTTTTTGTTGTATTTCGGTGGGCGGATTTTCCGTCGCAGGAGGCGGGCGTGAGACTGTTGAAACGCTACTTCTGGCGGGCGGTGCTGATACCCACGCTTGCCATCCTGGGCATCATCGTAGGCCTGGATTGCTTGTTCGGCTTTATTTATGAACTGGAAGGTCTGCGCGGTGATTACCAGGCCATGCAGGCCCTGCAATTTATCCTCACGACAACGCCGCGCCGGGTGCACGAATACCTGCCAATGGCGATTTTGCTGGGCACCCTGATCGGCCTGGGCTTGCTGGCAAATAGTGGGGAATTGTCTGTGATTCGTGCGTCCGGCGTTTCTACGCTGAAGGTCAGTTGGCTGGTGTTGCGCCCGGTTTTCCTGCTGATTCTGCTGTCCATTCCTCTTGGCGAATACCTGACCCCTTATTCTGAACAGGTGGCCCAGAGTAATCGCTCCATGGCCGAGGGCGGCGGTGAGGCATTGCGCTCCAAATATGGTTACTGGCATCGGGAAGGCCCGGAATTCATCCATATCAATGCGGTGCAACCCAATGGGGTGCTCTACGGCCTGACCCGCTACCGTTTTGATGACAACCACAAACTGACGGAAACCCAGTTTGTGGAGCGTGCTATCTACCAGGGCGATTTCTGGTCGCTGGAGGGCATCAAGGGAACCCGGCTTTCCGACGAAGGCACCGAAATCTTCAGTCGCGACAGTGCCGAGTGGAAAACCAAACTGACGCCGCAACTGCTCAGTATCGTAGTGCTGGAGCCGGATCATCTGGCCATGGCCAAGTTGCTGGAGTATACCGATTACCTGAAGCGTCAGGGGCTGGAGACCGCCGATTACATGCTCAGCTTCTGGCAGAAGCTGTTCATGCCATTGGCTACCATCGGCATGGTGCTGATCGCCATTTCCTTTGTTTTTGGCCCCTTGCGCGAAGTGACCATGGGCCTGCGTTTGACGGCGGGGATCGTGGCCGGGCTGATTTTCCATTATGGCCAGCAGTTCTTTGGCCAACTGTCGCTGGTGTTTCATACCGAGCCGTTGATGGCGGCAGTGGTGCCGCCGGCGCTGTGTCTGATTCTGGGGATCTGGCTGCTGCAGCGAGTACGTTAATAATGACAATCTGGCGGGGGCAGGGACGCACCCACAAGGGACGCCGACCTGCCAATGAAGACACTCTGGTGTGTCGGGATGGCGATGGGCTGTGGGCGGTGATCGATGGCATGGGTGGCCACGATGCCGGTGATCTGGCTGCCACCATTATTCGTGAATCCCTGGAGTCTGTGGCGTTGGGCGGCGGCATCGCACATCGGCTGTTGGCGGTGGATTCCACCCTGCAGAGTGCCAATCATGCCATCCGCCATCACGCCGCCTTGCACCTGCGCAGCAAGCCCATGGGCGCCACTGTGGTGGTGCTGTTGATCTACCGGGACGAAGCCGCAGTGCTGTGGGCCGGCGATGCCAGACTCTACCGCCATGCCGGACAGGACACCGTTATGCTGACCCGGGACCATACCCCGGTGCAGGCCCTGGTGGATGCGGGTGTTCTTGATGAGCGCCAGGCCATGTCACACCCCCGCGCCCATGTTATCTACCAGGCCATTGGCAATGGCGACAAGCTGGAGCTGGAGCAGGCGCGTTTCGACATTTCAGCGGATCAACAGTTCTTGCTGACCACGGACGGTGTGCATTCAGTGCTCACGGTGGGAGATCTGGCGCGCTTGCTGGGGGAAGGGGCCAGTGAATCGGCCATCCTCAAGGCAGCCCTCGATGCCGGTAGCCGGGATAATGTGACAGCAGTAAAAGTGTCCGCCGATGAGCATTACAGCTAGACAAATATCAGTCTAAGGCTGGCAAAGCCGTCATCTGCTGGTATACTCGCGCACCACTGCCAGAGTGGTGGAATTGGTAGACACGACGGATTCAAAATCCGTTGCCTTCGCGGGCGTGCCGGTTCAAGTCCGGCCTCTGGTACCAAATGGCAGTGCGGTAGCATCCGAGAGAGTCCTCGATAAGCTATAAAAACAGTAGTTTATATGAGGCTCTCTTCCGCTACCGTCCGATAGAGTTTGTTGACATCTGGCCCCGCCTGGGGCCAACTTTGGGGCCAACATCCAAGCCCAAAGACGGCGAAAGCCATGGAAACCAACAAACTCAGCGACGTAAAAATCCGCGCAGCAAAGCCCCAGGACAAGCTCTACAGCATCTCTGATGGTGAGGGGATGTTCCTGGAGGTCTCCCCCAAGGGCGGCAAGTGGTGGCGCTTCAAGTATCGCTTCAATGGCAAACAGAAGCGGCTCTCTCTCGGTACCTATCCCAGCACAAGTCTCAAGGTTGCTCGCGACAAGCGACAGCAAGCCCGAGAGCTGCTCGCCTCCGGAGTTGACCCCGCGCAACAGCGTAAAACCGAAAAGTTGGCCACAGAAACGGCCTTGCGGAATACCTTTGCCGGGGTGGCGGAAGAGTGGGCGCAGAACAAGGTCCAGAGTGAAAAGTGGACGCCGACAACGGAGAAGAAGCGGCGCATTTGGCTGGATAACGGGCTTATGCCATATCTGGGCAGTCGGCCAATATCGGAAATCACTACCGCCGAGCTGTGGGGTGTTCTCCAGCACACCCAAAAGACCAGCGGCTATACTGCAAACCGCCTGAGAGGCATGGCCTCCGAGATCTTCAATTTCGCCATGGCTACTGGCCGTGCGGATAGCAACCCTGCCTTGCCTCTACAGGGGCAAATCGCCGTCAAAAAGGAAAAGCATCGTCTGGCGATCTTGGAGCCGGAAGAGGTCGGCAAGATGCTGCGTGCTATTGATGGCTGTCAGGCTGCGGCAACTACCAAGGCGGCAGCTAGGTTGGCCCCGCTGGTGTTTGTCCGGCCAGGAGAGTTGCGCCACGCCGAGTGGTCAGAAATCAATCTAAAGAGGGCGCTTTGGAGCATCCCGGCAGAGAAGATGAAGATGCGGGAGTCACATGTGGTTCCCCTGTCTCGACAGGCCGTTGCCATCCTCAAGGAAATCCAGCCTCTCACAGGCAATTCAGGCTATGTCTTTGAAGGCACCAAGCCTGGGGAGCCGATCAGCGATAACACTCTCAACAAGCTGCTCAAAACTCTCGGGTATAAGGGCAAGATGACACAGCACGGGTGGCGGGCGATTGCTCGTACCTTGCTTGATGAAGTATTGGATGTCCGAGTGGATTGGATTGAGCATCAGTTGGCTCATTCTGTCCGGGATGCTAACGGTCGAGCCTATAACCGCACTTCGCATCTTGAAGGGCGAACGGGGATGATGCAATTGTGGGCTGATTATCTCGATAAATTGAAAGCAAGTAAGTAACGGTTTTTGCATAAAAACGTTCTGGATAAACGTCATGAACGCGGAGCGAGCTCTTGCCTGGGGCTTGGTGTAATGGAATGCAACTTATAAGTGGGAAGTGTATTTAGAGGGGGGGGGAATGGAAAGGCAGCTGTTTAGGTACGATGAGATCGTCGAAGGTGACATTGATACCCAGAGCAAGGTAATGAAATTGCTGTTGGCTGGGGAGATCCCGGCTTTTATCAAAGCAAGTAACCCATACTCCGTCATTCAAGGGTATGTCGGTGACAAAATCCGTAATCCGGATAATTACTTCCTTTACGAACCAGTAAAACAAAACAATGTTGCTGCCTTCCGCTTGGGGGGTGAGGCGTTAGAAAAGCTTGCCAAGTTGGGAGAGGTAGATTGCCAGTATTTTGATGAGGGGCTAGGTTTTGATAATGATGGGCGACCTGTCAGGTATTTAACAATAACACGTAACTATGTTCCCGGGATGAAAAGCATATTCTCGGATATGGCAATACCTCAAGATGAACTTGAAAGTCTGAAAGCTGGAGGAGTTTACAAAGACGAGGAATGTGAATCTCGATTCGATTTAGCTATTTATCCCAAGATTCGCTACGAGAGTAATATTTCAGGGCTTGCCGTTGGTCGCCTGTTTCATGACCGACCATTGGACGGGATATTTGCATTCTCGGTAGATTTTATCGATCTGTTGATTCGTGCTTTGAGGTCTCCAGGCGCGGAGCCTATAAATGTATCGAACGGCACAACGTTTCATGCTGAAGTGCTAAAATCTATCAAGGACGTAGGTGTTTTCTCGTTTCCTTATCTTTCGGCAACAGTTGCAGATGAGTCTTGGCGGGTTAAAGGTTGTCGGCCGACATGGCATGGCAGTGAAGTTGTCATAGATGCTCAGAGCGGGAAGGAAATGCTTTGCCGGCCAAGAGTCAGACATGAATACAAGTTATGTGATTACGCTCTTGGTGCCGACTATCTAGAAAATGGTGCTTCATCATCTATCGTTCCTGAGCCTAGAAGAATATCGGTACGGGCGTCGCAGCTACTTTTTCTGGCTGGAGACAGGGATGCATTGACTTGTGAGAAAGTTGATGAGCTTGACACCGAGTGTGGAGAAGAAGCACAGGAGGAAAGTTCATATGAAAGACCAGAAGTCCCGCCAGAAACCCCGTTTTACGAAAGTTTCAATGATGTAGATGGATTTCCTGAAAGTAGGGAAATGGCTATTCAGTGGATCTGCGAGGTTACAAAGGTCGAGGAAAGCCAATTATCGAATGCGGATAAACTGATTAATTATGCAGCAATTGCAATTTGCACATGGAGGCAGCCACTTACTGATGGAAAGCCAAACAGATTTTACTGCGGTCAATTAATGGGACTATTGCCTGAAGATTGCAATAGCTACCTAGACGAGCTGGAGAGGTTAGTGGTTCTCCGGTTTAAAAGTAATAATGGGCGGACTCTCCGTAGAGGGGTCCCTATGGTCAAAAGAGAAAATGACAAAGAGATCTGGAAAAAAACGATCCTGAGAGTACTTTTCAAAGCCTGGAAAAAGTATGTATTTGACCGGTCGAGGACGGCTAATAAAGAAAGTAGGAAAAAGTGGGCCAAGGATTTGAAGGCCTTTCTAGATTTGAATCATATCAAGGAAGACTATGTGGAGGCGGTGTCAAACATACTGCTAAGCGATCAGGATGTAGAGAATTTATTTCTTTGAATGTTTTTTAAATCAATAGGTTACGTTGTTTTGTTTCGGAATAAGGGCGCCGTTGTTCCTTGTTTCCAGCAACAGGTCTGATGTTCTCTACATTTTGGGCTCCTATTAACTACGAAGGAGTCCAAAATGGATCTTTCAATCCCCAAAAGCAGCACCCTTGTGGCAGACAATAGTGGTTCTCACTATGTGGATGCGCTTCAATGCCAGGTTATCCGCTTGCCAGAGTTGCAGCGGATAACGGGCCTCTCGAAGTCCACCATCTATGCCAAAATGGATCCCTGTTCGCCTTATCACGACCCTGATTGGCCGAAGAAAGTGAATCTCGGCCCCAGATCCGTGGGCTGGTACCGTCATGAGGTCATCGAATGGGTTGAGTCCCGGCCAACTTCTGCGACATGGGGGGCTTGATCATGGCGTATCACATGAAGGGTGAGCCCAATCCCGCAGCATTCTGCCAATCCAAACCTCTCTTAGGGGAGGCTGTGCGCCAGGCACATCAAAATTACCAAGCACCGTACCGACTGTGCTTAATGGGAGGGCTGGCGGCGCTGTCGTCAGCCGCCCAGTCCCTGGTTGATGTGGTTATGCCATATGGTGCAAAAGTGCCAATTAGTCTTTCTTTGGTGGGGATTGCGCTTTCTGGCGAACGTAAATCGACAGTCGAGCGTAGATTTATGAAAGAAATCAAGGCGCTCGATGACAACCTTGAGGAAGAGCACAACAGCAACTTGGCAGATTACAAGGTCAAAATGCTGGAGTGGAAGGGGCGGAAAAAGCAACTCGAAAAGCAACTGGCTAAATCTGGTAGCGACGATCATGAATTGACCGGCCTCCGAGAGGCGCTGCGTGAGTTGCTGGCTACTGAGCCAACCAAACCCCAGCGAGCGAAGCTGGTCTACGAAGACATCTCCCCCATGGCAATGTTGAATGCATTGAATGAAACAGGGGTGGGCACCTTGGTTTCAAGCGAAGGTGGCATCATCGTGGATGGTAAGTCGTTTGATGCGGTGCCGCATTTGAACTCCCTCTGGAGTGGAGACAAGGTCTCTGTCGCGCGGGTTGGCAAGCCCTCTCTGAATATCAGTGATGCAAGGCTTACTGTGTCGATTATGCTGCAGCCGGAAATATTCAAGCCCCAAACCGGAAAGAAAGGGGAAAAGATCCGTGGTTCGGGCCATTGGGCCAGGTACCTGGTGATTAACCCAGAATCGACACAGGGGACTCGTTTATCCACCCGACAGGCCAATTCCTGGGAGCATCTGGATGCGTTCGACCGTCGAATCCGTGAAATCCTGAGTAAGGCCAGAATGGCACGGATTGTGGGGGATGTTGAGCGTGAGGAAATCCGATTCTCGGAGGAGGCCGCAGCGGCATGGTACAAGTTGGCGGACCGTATTGAGGAGGCAATTCTCCCTGGCGGTCAGTTCGAGCATGCTTCCGATCACGCGTCCAAGCTTGGTGAAAATATCGCCCGGGTGGCCGCGCTGCTGCACTACTTTGAGGAGGACGGGGATGCGATCTCCGTAGAAACGCTCAATGTCGCAGCGGACATCTGTGCGGAGTGCTCGGATGATTTCCTGAAGCTGTTCGTTCCTCCGCCGGAAGAGATCAGAGATGCAATTGAGTTGAATAAACTCATTAACCGGATTCGCGATGATGGCTGGCGGTTCATCCGTAAGACTTACCTGCACAAGCGTTGCCCGAACGCTCAACGAACCGGAGGGCGCTTCTTCCGGGCTTTGGATGTTCTGCTGCGCGAAGGAGTCATTCGCTCCTACGTGGACATGAGCAACGCGCAATGTCTGGATCTTTGCCCGCTGCTCCCTCTGCCTTGGGGAGTGCAAAACGGACATCATTGATCAATTTTACCTGCGATTCCTGCGACGCGTAGCGGGAATCGCAGTTTTTTTGATGCGGAAAGTCGCATTTTCGATTCTTCACCCGCACCTCTACCTATTTATTTGGATAGTGGAATATTCCGTGTTTGCAGCACCAATTTCACTGCTGTGCCAGGCTTTCGATTGGGATGGAGGCTTCTGTTCTTTACCGGTAATAGATATGTGGAATGGGTGTTTCCTGTTTAATAGTTAAAATTAAATAAGCCCGATCTCTCTTCAATCCACAAATATAAATTTACAGCCAAGCATTTCCTATGGTGAAACCAAAATAGGAAATGCTAAATGTCACGTCATCACGATTACCCAAACCTGAAGCTCATCTATGGAGATGAATGGAGAGGTCTTCCTCTAGGGAAGCAAGCTCCGTATGGAGAGCGCTACCTTGAAGTCAATTTGAACGTTATGAGGAGCGCCATAGAGAGGCACAGACGTAGCTTTGTAGTGCTGTTCGTTCTCCGTCTTCCCTACGGATACGCCATGCCAGCTAAAGGCCTGATCAGCCGATTCATGAAATCCCTAAAGGCTCAGGTTCAGGCTGACCTGAATGCTCGATCAACTGAGTCGGGGCGGCGGCTTCAAAGCGACGTTACCTTTCTCTGGGCCAGGGAGAAGAGTGGGGCAGAAAACTGTCACTTTCATGTCGCGATCTTTCTGAATCGGGATGTGTACAATTCAATTGGAAACTATGAGCTACAGTGGTGCCTTGAAGGTTATGATTTCTTTGCTCCAGGGAGGCCCCGCGCAGGGTCGCTCCATCACCGCTTAACCAGGGCTTGGGCTACGGCGCTGGGGATTTTTGAGGAGCAGGGTGTGGGATTAGTGGATTATCCTCGCAACGCTGAGCACCACCTGGATGCGCACGATATCGACTTTCCCTTTGCGTTTGCAGATCTGTTCGGACGTCTGAGTTACATGGCGAAAATTCGCACAAAAGACTATCGAGCAGGAGCCGACTGTTACGGGTCTAGCCGGGTCCCCGGCAGTGAAGCCTATTTCCCTGATTACGAGCCAGTATGAAAGGGCTGAACGCTAAACGGGCTGGCCGCTAGCCAGCCCCCCAAAGCCAGCCCTTCACCTCATCCCTGTTGGCCAGCACCACCTGCTGGGCCTCGGGGTCTCGGTGCTCCGGCCCATCCAGTCTAAGCAGCTGCACAATGTAATTGGCCATGGCGGCTCGGCACTCAATGGTCAGCGCGCCATCGGTCATGCCGTAATCCAGCGCAATCACCGCCTGCTGAGCCGGAGATAGGCGAGGGTCCGGGGTGACCTGCAGCGTGAGCCGCTCTTGCCAGGCATCATCCTGTTCAGCGTGGTACTCGCCTGGAAGCGTCAGCTCGGGTTCATCCTGAATCCGGCTTAATACGAAATCCCGGTAGTCGCTGCTCTTCTCGCACCAGGCACGGACATGCCAGCGCATGCCACTGTGTACCACGGTGTGGGGCTGGATAACGCGATACTCAGGCTCCGGGTTGCTCAAGGAGGCGTACTGGATCTCCACGCGGAGTTTATCCCGGCAGGCCTGCAGGATTGGGCGCAACACACTGGGGCGCAGGTCACGGGAAGGAGGAAGTAGCACTTCGGTATTGAGTTCGCGCACATCCAGGGCCTCAAAGGCACAACTGAGGTCCTCCCGGGCATGCATCATCTGCAGGTATTCATCGGCCACGCCCCGTGTGAATACGGGCTTGAAGGTGCTGGCGGGCTTGTAGCCCTTAAGGGAGCGGTCGTAAACCAGGTTGGCCGGCGCATATTCAGCAAGATAGTGGTTAATGTCCTTGCTGGCTTGCTGCCGACCTATGCCAAACGCCCGCTGAAGGTGGTTGGTCGTCAGTCTCCCTTCCCAGAGGGCGATCACCTCGATCAGTCTGTAGCGCAATAACAGATCCCAGCGCAGCGGCCAGTCCGCTGCGTTTTTACCTGCTGTCCGTGCCATGGATATGCTCCAAAAAGCGATATGTGTCAAAAGGCGACGTGTTCATGTATTCAGTATCGACATGACGATAATAAGTAAATAGCCTTTGGGTGTCATCATGGACGAGACAACAGCGGCAGGATGCCGCATCTGACTTAGGGAAAAGTGGCGAAGGAGAAAACAATGAAAGTCTATGCACTACTGATGCTGGTCCTGGCGGCCATGACCATTACAGGCTGTTCCGATCCCACCATCGATGCCTCTAGTGAGGCCAAGATGAAAGAGTCTGTGGCCAAGGTCCGGGAGTCATTGCCTGAGGCGAAGCGGTCAGATTTTGATCAGGCGGTTCAATTGATCGCCTTGAGTCAGATCGATATGAAAAGCCTGTTTGCCAATGGCGGAGCTGGTGCGGGTGATATGGAAGGCAAAATGCGGGACGCCCTGAACGGCAAGACGGCGGAGCAGGTGCTGGCCCAGGCAGAGCAAATTCAGGCCGAGCGCAAAGCCCGGGAGAAAGAGCAAGCACTGGCCGAGATCCGCGAACTTGTTGCCAAGCGGGACAAGGCTGAGCAGGCCAAACAGCAGCTGGATAAGTTCCAGGTGGTTCGCTCCCGCTTCTATATGCAAGAAAGGCGATACCTTGGCGAGCAGCCGATCATTGAGCTGACGGTCAAGAATGGCACGGATCAAGCCATCTCCCGAGCCTATTTCTCTGGCACCATCGCCAGCCCTGACCGGAGCGTGCCCTGGCATGAAGGCCAGTTTAATTACAGCATTTCCGGTGGCCTGGAGCCCGGCGAGGAAGCTACCTGGACGCTGGCACCGAACAGTTATTCTGATTGGGGCAAAGTGGATGCTCCTGCTGATGCCGTCTTTACCGTGATGGTGGAACAGCTGGATGGGCCGGACGGCGAAGCCCTGTATTCCACTAGAGGTTTCAGCGAGCGAGATCGTAAACGCCTGACGGAGCTGAAAAAGCAATATGGAGTTGATTAGACCGGCCACCGACAGAATGCAGAGAACATGATTCAGGTGGGGTAGGGACTTGGAGAGCTTCGGCCGGTAACATACGGAAAAGTTATTAGCTTCGCCCGGGATCAGGTAGGCCAGCAGTATTCCAGTAATGTGACGGGTGGCGCGACGGCTCTGGCCCAGGCCCCCATTGCTGTGCGTTGCGCTTTGCGAGGCTGTGAAGTGCAACCATAGGGATAGGAGAGGGAGGGGGCAGATGTTGCAACAATGGTGGAGTTCCGGTCGCGTTAGCGCCCTCAGCGTATGCCTCTCTATGCGGGTTACAATCCAAGAGTACACCGCTAAAATGCCAATAAAATCGGGCGGTTGTGGAATAGATAACCAGCCCGGCCTGCAATCTCACCGGCCATCGCTGCACCAAGTCAGACAAGGAGTCCCATTGCTAGCCAATTTTACCAAGGCATCGCTGATCGTTCCTGAAACGCAGGCTATCGCTCGTCTGTTGCTGGAGCACCCGGATGTCGAGCGGTGGCGGCAGGCAATTGAGGCAGAGAATGTCCTTCAGGCGAAAACGGTCAATACCGCCAAAAGCTACGCCACTATAGCCCGCATGCGCCTGGAAACCATGGATGAGACGCTCTGGGAGATTGTTGCCAATGCAGAACGCCCAACGGCGACCCAGGCGATTCTGGCCTGCGCCCTGAAATTTTCGCCGTTGCTGGCCGAGTTCATGCGCACCGCGTTAAGTGATGAGTACCGTCGAATGAGCCCTGGCCTGGAAGACCGTATCTGGCGCAGCTTCTTTGCAGACATGACTCTCGTGCACGCCAACCTGGCCGAGGTCTCCGAGGGCACCCAGGCCAAGCTTCGCCAGAATGCCTACCGCATACTGACGGAGGCCGGCTATCTGGCTAAAAATAAAACGAAATCCTTGCAGCATGTGCGTGTGCTGCCTGAAGTCCGTCATTACTTGGCCGCACATGGCCATAACGACATTCTGTCAGCTATGGATTGCGCGCATTGAAAGGGAGACCGGCGTGAACCGCCTTGACGAACGACTGAACAAAATACTGCCCACCCTGACGTCAACTAAATTCAGGGAAAACCAAGGTCTGGGTAATGAAGTGCCGTTTTATGCATTTGATTACCCGGCAGAAAGTGAGGTGCAGGTGCGCGAGCATGTGGACTTCCTGGTCGCTCAGCTCGCTAAAGCCAAGCCAGCTCTCAAGGTCGCTCGCGTTCACTTGTTCCAGGTGCTGGTCGACATGCTCGAAGAGCGCAATTTCTACGACAAGGCCGTGAAGCTGCAAGCCGCCAAGGGTGGCGAAGCGTTACTGAAACAACTGAAAGGGCCGCTCAAAGCAGAAAAGGTCGCCGATTTCATCACCGCAAAATGGCCGGTCGATGAATACGACGCCTACCTGATCGATGGGGTCGGCAGTGCCTATCCCATCATCCGTACCCACAAATTACTCAACGTCCTGCAGCCCTACACCGGGTTAACGCCGCTGGTGCTGTTCTTTCCGGGCGAATACGACGGCCAGTCGCTGCGCCTGTTCGGTCAGTTGAGCGACACACCATACTACCGTGCCTTTCGGCTGGTCGATTGATAACAGAATACAAACAGGGAGATAAACCGTGCCGATAGGGGATATGTTCGAGCGCAGCATCCAGCGCAGCATTAACGGCGTCATCAAGGCCGATCAAAAGGACGACGCCAACGTCTGGCAGGAGCTCGACGAATACGTCATCACCAAAGAGCTGGATGGCCACCTGCGTGGTTTTTTCGAGCGCTATCTCTCTGCCCTGGATAACCCCGCTGAGGCCAGCGGCAATGTGGGGGTATGGGTCTCCGGCTTCTTCGGCAGTGGTAAATCCCACTTCATCAAAATCCTCTCCTACCTGCTCGCCAATCGGCAGGTCAGCCAGGAAGGGCAAACCCGCAAAGCCCAGGACTTCTTTGAAGACAAAATCACCGATCCCATGCTAGCGGGCGACATTGCCCGCGCCATTACCGGTGATACCGACGTCCTGCTGTTCAACATCGATAGCAAAGCCGATGCGGATAACTCCCGTGATGCCATCCTCAAGGTGTTCCTGAAAGTCTTCAACGAAATGCGCGGCTTCAGCCCGGATCACCCTCATATCGCCCGCCTGGAGCAGGAGCTGGAGGAGAAGGGCGCGTTCGACACTTTCAAGGCCGAATTCGAAAAAGCGGCAGGCTCCCCCTGGCTGGATGAGCGTGACGGTTACACCTTCTACTCTGATGCCGTCGCCACCGCTTACGGCGCTGCGATGGGGCAAGCGGTTTCCGATCCCGATGCCTGGCTGGAGCGCCTGGAGCGCGACTTCGACAACTGGCTCTCGGTCGAAAACGTCTGCAAGATGATCAAGGAATACCTGGACAATCGCGGTAAACAGCACCGCATCGTCTTTCTGGTGGACGAAATCGGCCAGTTCATCGGTGGCAACACCCAGCTGATGCTCAATCTGCAAACCATCACGGAAAACCTGGGCACCATCTGCGATGGCCGCGCTTGGGTCATTGTCACCTCCCAGGAAGATATCGACGCCGTTGTCGGTCAGCTCAAAGCCAGCAGCGCCAACGACTTCTCCAAAATTCAGGGGCGTTTTCGCACCCGCCTGTCGCTGTCGTCTGCCAACGTCGATGAAGTCATCCAAAAGCGCTTGCTGAAAAAGCGCCCGGAAGCCGCAGACACCCTGCGCGAGCTATTCCGCAAAGAGGCCGACATCCTCAAAAACCAGCTCAGCTTCACCAACACCGGGCGCACCTTCAAGGCCTACGCCGATGAAGACGAATTCGCGGAGGTGTACCCCTTTGCGCCCTACCAGTTCACCCTGGTGCAAAGCATCTTTGAATCCGTGCGCAAGGCCGGCGCCACCGGCTTGCACCTGGCGCGGGGTGAGCGCTCGCTGCTAGACGCTTTCCAATCTGCTGCCAAAGCGGTGGTAGAGCAGGAGCCGGGTATACTGGTGCCGCTGTACTGTTTTTACCCCTCCATTGAAAGCTTCCTCGAAGGGGTGGTGAAATCCACCATCGAAAACGCCGCAAAGAACCCCTCGCTGCAGGATTTCGATGTCAACGTGCTGCAAACCCTGTTCTTGATCCGCTATGTGGACGAGATCCCGGGCAATGTCGATAACCTCATTACCCTGTTTATCGACCAGATCGACGCCGACCGTCGTGGCCTGCGCACCCAAATCGAGGAAAGTCTGCAGCGGCTCGAAGGGCAAACCCTGGTCAGCCGCAACGGCGATAACTTCTTCTTCCTCACCAATGAAGAGCGTGATATCAGCCGCGAGATCAAAGCGGTCGACCTCACCGCCGCAGAAGAAGCCAAGAAACTGGGTGAGCTGATTTTTGAAGACCTGCTCGGGGGCATGCGTAAATTCCGCTTTACCGACAACGGCAACGACTTTGCCCTTAACCTCAGCTGTGACCAACACCCCTACGGCAATCGCAATGAGGGTGCGCTGAACCTCCAGGTCATCACCCCGTTGATTGATGACCGCGACGAATGGCGCGACGACAAAACCCTCATGCGCAGTACCGACGGCGACGGCCAGGTCATTTTACGCCTGCCAGACGATAGCCAGCTGGCCACCGAGCTGCGCCAATACATCCAGACTGACAAATACGTGATGAAGCGCACCGATGGCAGCCTGCCATCCACCGCCAGGCGTATCCTGCAAGACCGCGCCGATGAAAACCGTCAGCGCCGTGATCGCCTCAAAGTGACGCTGGAAAAGCTCCTGCAAAACGCCGTGGCGTTCGCCGCTGGTCACCAGCCAGATCTCAAAGCCTCCACCGCCCAGGCCATCGTCAATGAAGCCCTGCATGACCTGGTGCGCAACAGCTTTGGCAAACTGGCCTATATCGAACACCTCACCGGGGATCCACAGGCCGAGATCAAAGCTCTGCTGGATGATCCGTCAACGCTGGCCCTGGATCTGGGCGAAGGCGAGACCGTCAACCCCCGCGCCCTGAAAGACGTGCAGCAATACGTCGAGCTGGCCAGTGCCAGCCACCGCCAAATCATCCTGCATGATCTGGCCAATACCCACTTTGCCCGCCGCCCCTATGGCTGGTCGGAATGGGAAACCGTTTTGCTGGTGATTCGTTTGGTCAGGGCGGGGGAGCTCAGCCTCAAGCTCAATCAAACCGTATTGCCAATCGAGAAAGTCTACGAGCAGCTCAACCCGCCGTCGCGCTGGCGCTCCATTGAGGTAGAGCGTCGCAAAGCCATTGGCAGTAGTGAGCTCCAGCAAGCCAGAAACCTCACCCGAGACATCTTCGGCAAACTGCCGCCTGAAGATGAAGATCGCCTCTATGCGGCAATCAAAGGCCACCTGCAACACTGGCAGCAAGACTTCAAGCAGTGGAGCACCCTCAGCAACACCGGTTACCCCGGTAAGTCCCTGGCGGATGAGGGCCTGGCCCTGTGCGACAAACTGCTGTCCGCACCCGACAGCTTTACGGCCATACAGCAGTTCACCGGCCAAAAAGATGACCTGCTGGATGCCGCCGATAATCATCAAGAGCTTGGCCACTTCTTCACCAACCAGAAGCCGGTCTGGGACAAGCTGATCAAGGCGCTGCGCGAGTTTGAGTCCAACCGCCCCGAGCTGGAAAAGGACAACGAGGCCAAAACCGCGCTGCAACGGCTGGAAGCCATCCGCACTGCGCCATCGCCCTTTGGCCTGCTGCAAGAGGTTGAGGCCTTGGTGAGCAAAATCGACCAGGTCAACAGCGCGGCTATCGCCAGAGTGCGCACCCATGTGCTGGGTCATATCGACAACCAAATCGCGCGGGTCACTGCCGATCTGGATGCCGCCAAGGCCGATGCGGATACCCGCAACCGCTGCCTGCACCCGCTTCAAACCCTGCGCCAACGGGCAGAAACACAAACCAGCCTGGCGCACCTGCATCAGCTATCAACCCAGTCCACCGATGCAGCGGACGATGCGGTAGATGAACTGGCCAAAATCTCCGCCAAGGCGAAAAAGGTGGCAGAAGAAACCGGCGAGTATCCGGTCGAACCTGTGCCAGCGGTAAAACCGGTGAAAGCGATCCATGCCAGCCGGCTCACCAGCACCTACATCGAAGATGCCGAAAGCGTCGACAAATATCTGGAAGCGCTGCGCAAAGAAATGATGGATGCACTGGCCAAAGGCTGCCGGGTGCAAATTCGGTAAGGAAAATAATAATGTATAAACCCGGCGGAACAATTTTTGCTCTTCTTAAAGGCGTAGAAGAACACCAGTACATACTCCCGGCTATCCAGAGGGAGTTTGTCTGGGGGGCAGATCAAATCTGCCAGCTCTTCGATAGCCTGCTTCAGGGCTATCCCTTTGGCACCTTCCTTTTCTGGAAGATCGAGCCCGAGCAGCAATCCCAGTACCAGTTCTATGATTTCGTTCAGAACTATCATCAGCGCGATAGTTATCACTGCGAGCTTATAGAAGAACTGCCGAATAAGGCGCTAACAGCGGTGCTGGATGGCCAGCAACGCATGACCGCACTCAATATCGGGCTGCGTGGTTCGTATGCGTGGCGTATTTCTGGGAAATGGTGGACAAATGACTCAGCTTTTCCCGAGCGCCACCTGTATTTGAACCTCCTTGGCGAGCCAGATTCGGAAACAGGCTCTCAATACCAATTCGAATTCCTGACTCAGGAACAGCTCGCCAGAGCGTCTGTCGGGGAATGCTGGTTTAAAGTGCCGCGTGCATTTGATGAAGATCGCGATGCCCTAACCGACGAGCTGGATGAGATTGCCGACAAAGAGCAACGAGCAAAGGCAAGATCCACGCTGAGAGATCTGCTGCGGGTCATTCACGATAAGGACATCATCAGCTATTACGAAGAAACCAACCAGGATCTTGAACGGGTATTGAACATCTTTATCCGCATGAACAGTGGTGGGACAGCGCTGTCTTATTCCGACCTTCTATTATCAATAGCCGTAGCTCAATGGAAAAAACTGGATGCCAGGCAGGAAATTCATTCCATTGTGGATGAAATGAATGCCGAGGGGGATGGCTTTGCCTTTAGTAAAGATCTTGTCTTGAAAGCAGGCTTGATGTTGGCCGACATAGGCAGCGTTGGCTTTAAGGTCGAGAATTTCAACAAAGCCAATATGGCGAAACTGGAAGCCCAATGGCAATCCATCCGCAACGCCCTTATGTTGACGGTTCGCTTGTTGGCCAGTTTTGGTTTCAATGGTCAGAACCTTCGTGCAGACAGTGCCATTCTGCCGATTGCTTATTATCTATATGCCCGTAGCCTCGATGATGGTTATCTGTCCCGCTCAGAGTTCGCAGCTGACCGCGAAGCAGTCAGAAAATGGTTTGTCCGCAGCTTGCTCAAGGCCTCCGGCATCTGGGGTAGTGGCCTGGATACCTTGCTGACTGACCTGCGAGAAGAGCTCAAGGACAAATCAGCCAACGGCTTTCCGGTCGCCAAACTTGAGGCTGCCATGACACGACGCGGGAAAACCCTGGTCTTTTCCGACGAGGAAATCGACGAGCTGTGTGAGTTGCCCTACGGCGGTAAAACCACATTTGCACTGTTGTCAGTGCTGTTTCCCGGCTTTGACTTCTCCCAGCATTTCCATGTGGACCATATCTTCCCCAAAGGCAGATTCACCAGAGCCAAGCTGATAAAGGCAGGCTTTGCCGAAGAGCAAGTTGAAACCTTGCTGGATCAATGCAACCGGCTACCGAACCTACAGCTTCTGGTAGGTTCAATTAACAACGAAAAGCGACAGAAAATGCCATCAGAGTGGTATCAGGCGCAATGGCCCGACGAGCTGGCCAGAAAGCAGTATCTCGAAAACCAGGCGATTCAGAATTTGCCTGATGATCTGTTGGGCTTCCCTGACTTCTACCAGCAACGTAAAACCACGCTCAAAGCGCGTATTAAAGCTGTACTGGATCAAATCGATGAATAAATCCGCACTCAAAAAGTACGCTCCCCAGGCTCGCCTGGACTTTATCGCTGCCGCCACACGCCGCGCTGAGCTGCTGGGGCTTAACCCCCAAAGCCCGGCCAAGGTAGAAAAGCAGGGCGAAGCGCTGCTCATCAATGGCCAGGCCTTCCCTGCCGCCTACGGGGGAATGCGCACCACGCTGGAAGCCCGCATTCGGGAGCAAGGTTTTGATCAGGTAATGGAGGCCATGGCCTACACCTGGTTCAACCGCCTGGTGGCCATCCGCTACATGGAGCTGCACGGCTTTCTGGATCATGGTTATCGGGTGCTTAGCCACCCAGCCAATGAAGACACCGGCCACACTCAGCCTGAGATCCTGGATCATATTCCTGAACTGGATCTCCCTGATTTCGATAAAGAACAGGCGCTGGAACTGAAGCTGGCCGGCAACCGCGATGAGGAACTGTACCGCGAGGTGCTGCTGGCCCAGTGCCACGCCCTGCACAAGGCCATGCCCTTCCTGTTCGAATCGCTGGACGACGCCACCGAGCTGCTGCTGCCCGACGGCCTGCTGCGCACCGATTCCATACTGGGCACGCTCGTCACTGCCATCGACGAGGCCGACTGGCAAGACGTGGAAATCATCGGCTGGCTCTACCAGTTCTACATCAGCGAGAAGAAGGATCAGGTCATTGGCAAAGTGGTGAAAAGCGAGGACATCCCCGCCGCCACCCAGCTCTTCACTCCCAACTGGATTGTCAAATACCTGGTGCAGAACAGCCTCGGCCGCCTGTGGCTGATGGCCAACCCCAGCAGCCAACTGGCGAGCCATTGGGAGTACTACATCAAACCCGCCGAGCAGACGGAGGAAGTCAACGCCCAGCTCGACGCACTTATTCAGGCTCGTATCGATGAGGACGGCGCAAGCCTCAACCCTGAATCCCTCACGCTGCTCGACCCGGCCTGCGGCTCCGGCCATATCCTGGTGGAAGCCTACAACCTGCTGCGCGACATCTACCTCGAACGCGGCTACCGCCGACAGGACATCCCCCGGCTGATACTGGAAAAGAACCTCTACGGCCTGGACATCGACGATCGTGCCGCCCAGCTCGCCGGCTTTGCCCTGCTGATGAAGGCGCGGGCGGATGATCGGCGCTTGTTCGGCCAGCCGGTGGCCTTGAATGTGCTGGCCTTGCAGGAGGCGAAGGCAGGCAGTGCGGCGGAACTGCACAGTGCGCTAAATGCGCCGCAGATCGATTATGCGGTGGTGAGCCAGCTTGTGGAAACTTTCGAGCACGCCAGGACCTTCGGCTCGCTGATTCAGATTCCCGATGAACTCGCGAGCGCCTTGCCGGATTTGCAGCGGGAGCTGGAAGCCGTGCGCGATGGCGGCGACATGCTCGGGCGTGATGCGGCGGAGACATTGCTGCGGCTGGTGGTGCAGGCAGAGGTGCTGGCCAAGCAGTTCGATGCGGTGGTGGCGAACCCGCCATATATGGGTAACAAGTACCTGAACCCGAATCTGAAGAAGCACCTCAAGGCCGAATACAAAGGCTACGAGAAAGATCTGTTCTCTGCTTTCATGATCCGCGACTTGGCGCTGACCAAGCCCGCCGGACAACTCGGATTCATGTCGCCCTTCGTCTGGATGTTCATCTCCAGTTACGAGGAACTACGCCGACACTTCATCGAGCAGAACACGCTGACCACTCTGGTGCAGTTGGAATACTCCGGTTTTGTCGAGGCGACGGTGCCGATCTGCACTTTCACCATTTCGAAGGCGCACGTCGATGGCTTCACCGGCTCTTACGTCCGGCTGTCTGATTTTAGAGGCTCCGAGAATCAGGGGCCGAAGACACTGGAGGCCATTCGTAACCCCGAATGCGGATGGTTTTACACCGCCAAACCGGATGATTTCAAGAAGATTCCGGGAAGCCCGGTGGCGTATTGGGTAAGCGAACGGACGCGAGAAGTTTTTGTGGAGGGGGAGCCGCTTTCAGATTTCTGTCATATCCAACCAGGCCTGCAGACTAGCAACAATGCAATGTTTGTGAGGCTTTGGCATGAAGTAGATGTTTCTCGCGTGGGTCTACATGACATTCATTCAAGCGAAGATGCTCAGGATTCCGAAAAAAAATGGTTTCCTTACAACAAGGGCGGTGAATACCGGCTGTGGTACGGAAACAATGACCATGTTGTTAACTGGCACAACAACGGGGCAGAGATTAAAGAGTACGTCGACAAAAAATATCCTTATTTGAAAGGAAATATTGACTATGTGATCAAAGACCGTGGTTGGTATTTCAAGCCGTCCGTTACATGGTCATTTATAAGTTCTGCGTACTTTGGTGTGAGGCAGTCACCTCCGGGATTTGTTTTCGATGTTGCTGGCTCCTCAGCTTTCCCTCGCGACGGTTGGATTAACACTGTTACTGCACTACTTTGCAGTAAGGTGGCGGATAAGCTCTTGAGAGCGGTGAATCAAACCTTGAATTTCCAAGCTGGAAACGTCGCGTCTATCCCAGTTCTCGAGAAAGAAATTGCTGTCGTAAAGGGTGATATTGATAACGCAGCAAGCATTGCGATTTCAACATCTAAGGATGAGTGGGATTCGTTTGAAACCTCATGGGATTTCAAGGCGAGCCCTCTGGTCCTTGCTGCTAACTTAGGAAATCTAGCATCAGCTTGGGCAAGTTATCGGGATGATAAGCGCCAATGGCACGAGCGTTTGGCAACGGCTCAATTAAAGTCGGATAAGCTATTTGCGGATGCTTACGGGCTCAGTGATGAACTCGATTTGTCGCCCGATGGGAGCAAGATCACGCTTCGCGACGTTGCGGTCGATAAAGCAGCGTCTCATCTTATTTCCTATTCCATAGGCTGCATGATGGGCCGCTACAGCCTTGACGCCCCCGGCCTGATCTACGCCCACGCCGGCAACGAGAGTTTCGATCCCAGCCGCTATGAGACCTTCCCGGCCGACGACGACGGCATCGTCCCCATCACCGACGAAGCCTGGTTCGACGACGACGGCGCCAACCGCATCCGCGAATTCGTCCGCGTCGTCTGGGGCGAAGAGACCGAAGTCGAGAACATGGCTTGGCTCGCCGAATCCCTCGGCAGCAAAGCCAGCGAATCCGCTGACGATACCATCCGCCGCTACCTCAGCCGCGACTTCTACAAAGATCACCTGCAAACCTACAAAAAGCGCCCCATCTACTGGTTGTTCAGCTCCGGTAAAAACAAAGCCTTCGAAGCGCTTGTCTACCTGCACCGCTACAACGCCGGCACACTCTCCCGCATGCGCATGGAATACGTCGTCCCTCTCCAATCCCGCATGCAAGCCCGCATCGACAATCTGGATCAGGACATCCAATCCTCAAGCTCCAGCGCCGAGCAAAAACGCTGCCAAAAGCAAAAAGATAAACTCATCAAACAACTCGACGAACTCCGCCGCTTCGACGAAAACCTCCGCCACTACGCCGACCAACGCATCACCCTGGATCTCGACGACGGGGTAAAAGTGAACTACGGAAAGTTTGGTGATTTGCTGGCTGAGGTGAAGGCTGTGACCGGTAAAAAATAGGTGGGCTGAATCATTATGCAAGGCGAAAACCTAAAAATAGGAACCAAGCGGGTCTGGATGCACAAGGCAATCAGGAATCCAGACTTTTCTGCTGAGGCAGTTTTAAGTAACGATCCATGGCTGTTTGTAGAGTTATGGCTTAAACGGCAGAAAAAATCTGAAGCCCTTGCGTACTGGATGCAAGCTCGAAGGTTCTCAGAAGCAGCCAAGGAAATGCCAGTGGAGAGTGCGCCGTTATCCCTCTACTACTCGTTTCTGAATGCTACAAAAGCCTTGCTGGTGGTTCGGTCTGCGCACCATAGTGAGAACCACGGTGTTACGGGTGATCGCCCTCAGTCTGCAAAAGCCTCTTTAGCAAATGAGATTGTAGAATTTAAGGGTGGGGGTGTGTTGCCAGCGTTATGCTCCTATCTTGGTGAAAGTACGGTTTCGCAAAAGTACACGCTAAAGGATCTGCTTTGGAATATACCATTTGTGCACCGAGCATTTCGCCATACCTTTACCTCGGCTCCGGAACTTTTTATTCCTATAGAACAGGCCTGCTATGTTAGTCGTATAGATACCAGCGAAGCCTGGTTTCAGGCTGAGGTGGCTCCCCGGTACGCAGATGGTCGAATTCTTCGTCACCTACCTAGTTCTTTTGAGCATTTTGAGAGCCAAGGAAAAACGCTTGTACGAAGAAGTAAGCGTTTCAGGTGGTATCAAGGTCGGACAAACAAATCCAAGAAAGAGCAGGCTCTTATTCGCCTGTCTAACTACCATTCAAAGACGCGCCGCCTGATTGTGCCGATTACAGGCAATAGAGACCTTTGGTATTTGAAAAAGGATGTGGCAAATAATCCCCCTGCGGAAAGGCATGGCCTAACCATCGTTTTTGCCGCAATGCATCGCTTTAGTGAGCTGTCCAGGTATGACCCCAGTGGCTTGGATCGCCACCTTTGCGGAAGTGCTAACTGGCTTATATCGGAATTTATTGAGCATGCATCAGATCAATTTATTGACCAGATCGCGTCAGAAATAACCGGGTTCCAGTTCTGGAGACCAAGAATAAGAAGCTAACCATTTGAGATTAAATTTATGTCCGCAAGAATCTTTAGTCATGCTAAGCAATTTTATAATTTAGCGGAGGCAGCACGGGAGGTATCAGAATTGTCTATGTTTCCGCATGCTCTGATTTGTAATTATTGCTTTTTCATGGAGTTAGCATTCAAGGCTCTTTCTCCCAAGATAGATTCGCCTCAATCCGGTTCATCAAGTGGCAGGTCTTTACTTTCAAATAGTTATCCATCCTCAAGTCTCAGGGGGCATGATTTAAAGACACTCTTTTGTAATTTTAGCCCGGATATCAGGGGCTTGATTCAAGATGAATATGTAGAATCGAGAGACTTTGATCTTGATTTGACTGAATGCTCGAATTACTTCGAGCATAGTCGATACGCGTTTGAAAAGGCCAATGCTCACCCCTACAGCATCTCTGCGCCTATTCAGTTAGCCACACATGTCTTCAGGCGCATTGAGGAAAAAGGCGCTGAACTGGATGCCCACTTATTCAGGTTGAAAAGGAATTTGCCATGAACGAGATAATCTGCCCCCACTGCAGCAAGGCCTTCAAAATCGATGAAGCCGGCTATGCGGATATCCTCAAACAGGTGCGTGACCACGCTTTCGAGGAGCAGCTGCAGGAACGGCTCACGCTGGCCGAAAAAGAAAAAGACAGCGCGCTCGCTCTGGCAAGGCATCAGGCCCAGAGCGACATGCAAAAGGCGGAAGCGGCCAAGGAGAAAGAGATCCAGGAGCTGAAGTCCAAGCTGGAGGCAGGTGAGACTGCTCAAAAACTCGCCATCTCAGAAGCGCTGAAAGTGGTCGAGAAAGAGCGCGATTCCCTGTTGAGTGACCTCAAGCAGGCAAAAAGTGACAACGAGTCGGCCACTCAGCTGATTGAAGCCAGGCTTAACCAGGAAATCCAGGAGCTGAAATCCAAACTTGATGCCACGGATACCAGCAAGCAGCTCGCCATTACCCAGGCGGTCTCTGTCGTAGAAAAAGAGCGCGATACGCTGAAGCATAAGCTGAGTCAGGCCGAGCTAGAGAAGGCGGCTGCCGAGCGCTCGCTCAAGGACAAATACGAGACTCAGATCAAAGATCGGGATGATGCCATTGAGCGCTTGCGGGATATGAAGGCGCGGCTGTCGACCAAGATGGTAGGTGAGACCCTGGAGCAGCACTGCGAAACCGAGTTCAACCGGATTCGCTCGACGGCGTTCCCTCGGGCCTACTTTGAGAAGGACAACGATGCCAGTTCCGGCAGCAAGGGTGACTATATCTTCCGCGATGTTGACGAGAACGATACGCCCATCGTCTCGATCATGTTTGAGATGAAGAACGAGAGCGACACCACCGCGACCAAGAAGAAAAATGAAGACTTCCTGAAAGAGCTGGATAAGGACCGCAATGAGAAGGGTTGCGAATACGCCATCCTGGTATCGCTGCTGGAACCTGACAGTGATCTCTACAATTCCGGCATTGTCGACGTCTTTCACCGTTACCCCAAGATGTACGTGATCCGTCCCCAGTTTTTCATTCCCATGATCACGCTACTGCGCAATGCCGCCATGAATTCCCTTGAGTACAAGCAGGAGCTGGCGTTGGTCAAAGCCCAGAACATTGATATCACCAACTTTGAGAGTGATCTGGATACATTCAAAACGGCGTTTGCCAAGAACTATGATGTGGCGTCCCGGAAATTCCAGACGGCGATTGATGAGATCGACAAATCCATCAATCACCTGCAAAAGACCAAGGACGCGCTGATGAGCACGGATCGGAATCTTCGATTGGCAAACGACAAGGCGCAAGATGTGACGGTGAAGAAGCTGACCCGCAAGAATCCTACGATGAAGGCGGCGTTTGAGCAGCTTGAGGATAAGGGCGAGTAGGGCTATGGGTGAGGGGCTGGTGCGGGCGAAAGAAAGTCGAATGCCCGAACGATGATCGGGTTCTCTTGGTTTACGATGCTGAACTGTGACCCAGAATGACCTGTTTGGGTCGGCAGGCTATCAGTGACACGCTGGGGTATGATGCGAATTTTGACGGAGACGCTTGAGTGAGTGGAACAAGCGCTATAGAGCGGATAGAGAAGGGATTGGCCAAGCTGCTGCAGGCAGGCAACCGGATTGTCTGGTGGTCTGATCCTGACGGTGAATTTGCTGATGCCGTGGCTGAGCTCTCGCTTGATGGGGCAGAAGTGCTTTCACTGGGCGATACCCCAGCACTGGCCGTGAAGCGACAGATTGAGCTGGAGTCGCCAGCGAGCCCCTTTGTGCTGTATGAAGGCCAGCAAGCACCTGACCCGGAGCACGACTGGTTGCTGGATATTCGCCTTTATGCCGAGCCGTTTGCCGCCGATGCCACCTCAATGCTGCAGCAGGACTTGGGGCTGCAACATGCCAGCCTGCGTCACTACCTGAAAGACCGTGCCCGCTTTTTTGCCAGTAAAGACCGCACTGCGCGTTTGGCCAGCTTGCTGCATGCCGACGATATGGAGCGGGACATCGATGCCAAGATCTGGGCGGTATTGTCCCGAAGTGGCTCGGCGGATCCTTTTACGCTGTTGCTGGATTTGCTCTGTGACGTGGCTCAGCTCGACGAGGGTGTGGCCTTTGATGACTCCCCTTTGTGGCAGAACCTGGTCAAGTATGGCCTGGAACCGTTCGCCTGGGCCCTGCTTGAGCGACATTTCGGCTACCGGGATGAAGCGCCTAGCCTGGCACGTTTCATTCCCCGGTTGTTGGTGACTGATCTTGGCCGGGGCCTGAAAAAGCCCTTGCCGAGCGGCTTGATCAAGCTTGCGTTGCCGCAAGCGAAAGCCGGCAACGTGGCGGTGCTGTTGTCCCAATGGCGGGATTCGACGGCGCGGCAGAAAAATTACGATGCACTGTCTGCTCGGTTGTCCAATGATCTGCAGCTTGCCCATCATCTTTCTGGCATGACACCCGCCGATGTCGCTAACTGCGCGACCTTTGTGGATCTGGAGCGAATTGTCGCCAATGCGCTGCGCGATCAGCTGCTGGGGAATATGGCCAGCAGTGTCATGGCCGATGTGCGACGCACGGTGAATGGCCGCCTCGCCAGTTATTGGGTGAGCGATCGCTACCCTGATACGGAGGTGGGGAAACGCAGCATCTGGCGGGGGTATTATCAGGCGCTGTTATCGGCGACAGACCTGTTTGAGGCCATTGAAACCCGCGCCCAGCATTTTAGCTTCACTAGCCCGGAGCAGGCGTATACCGCTTATACCGGGTCTCTGTTCGAAATTGATCAGTTCTATCGCCTGTTCCTCGAGGCAGCGGATGTGGTGTCTGCCCGCTTCCCGGATGCCATTGCCCCTCTGGCCGATCAGGTGGAAGCGGCCTACCTCAACCGCTACCTGAACAAGCTGGCCGCCCATTGGGATGGGCATTTGCAGAATGGTTTGCTGGAGAAGTGGAAGCTGGAGGGTGTCGTCAATCAGCAAAGCTTCTACCTGAAAGTGGTGGCGCCCTACCTGACAAAAGGCGACGAGCGCCGCATGTTTGTCATTATCAGCGATGCGCTGCGCTATGAAGTGGCCGATGAGCTGAAGACCCAGATCAATGGTCGCGAACGGATTGATGCCACCCTGCGTAGCCAGCTGGGTGTGCTGCCCAGCTATACCAAGCTGGGTATGGCCAGCCTGCTGCCGCACAAGACCCTGACCTACAACGGCAAAGGCTCGGTGGATGTGGATGGTCGCTCCTCGGAGGGCCTGGATAACCGCAACAAGATTCTGAGTGCTGTCGGCGGCACTGCGGTGAAGGCAGAAACCCTGGCCAATATGGGCAAGCAGGCCCTGCGGGAATTCGTCAGGCCCCATCGTGTGATTTACATTTACCACAACACCATCGATGCGGTGGGTGATTCCGCCAGTACAGAATCGAGCACCTGGATCGCCTGTCGCCAGGCCATCAATGAACTGGCAGATCTGGTGTCACGGCTAGTGAATAATGCCAGTGCGACAGCGATTACGGTGACGGCGGATCATGGTTTCCTGTTCCGTGAAACCGCACCCGATGCGCTGGAAAAAAGTGCCATGGCCAGCAAGCCCGCCGGGACGGTGACGGCCAAGAAGCGCTATCTGGTCGGGAATGGGCTGGGTGAGGCTGAGTACGCCCACCATGGCAAAACGGCGATCACCGCTGGAACGGGCTGTGATACCGAGTTCTGGCTGCCCCGTGGTGTGGGCCGGTTTCACTTTGTGGGTGGGGCGCGCTTTGTTCACGGTGGTGCCGCCCTGCAGGAGGTGGCCGTGCCGATCATCGAGATCCGCCAGAAATACGGTAAGTCTGCAGAAAGCGCCCGTGTTTCCAGGGTGGGCGTGAATGTATTGGGCCAGCAACATCGCATCACGACCAACTTCCATGTCTTTACTTTGCTGCAGACCGAGCCGGTCAGTGAAAAGGTGCTGGCGACAAGGATTACCATTGAATTGGTGAATCAGCACGGCGACAGTGTTTCATCCCGGGAGCTGTTGAACCTGGACAGTGATGCCGCCGAGCTGGGTGAGCGGCAAAGCAAAGTGTCCCTGAGCCTGGCCGCTCAGGCGGTGAAGCCCGGCAATGACCACTTTCTGGTACTCAGCGATGCTGAGAGCGAAATCGAACTTCAGCGCATTCCGGTGCGCATCGACTTGGCAATAGAGAATGACTTCGACTTCTGACATGCAAAACGAGACGGAAAACGCGCTGGATCTGGACGCAAAGCTGGTCGAGCACTTTCCCGGCAAGATCGTTCGCAAGGATCTGACCAAGCGCCTGAAAGAAGGCGCCAACGTGCCGGTGTATGTGCTGGAGTACCTGTTGGGCATGTACTGTTCGTCAGCGGATGAAGAGCAGATTGCCGAGGGTATGGATCGGGTCAAGCAGGTGCTGTCACAGAACTATGTGCGGCCCGACGAGGCAGAGAAGATCAAGGCCCGTATCCGCGAGAGTGGCAATTTCAAGATCATCGACAAGGTGACGGTTCGCCTAAACGAGAAGAAAGACCAGTACGAAGCCATTCTCTCCAACCTGGGCATCAATAACGCCAATATCGACAGCCGCCAGGTTCATGACTACGAAAAGCTGCTGGTCGGCGGGATCTGGTCAATTATCTCCATCAAGTACGATTACGAGGATGGCCAGAGTAGTTCGCCGTTTACCATCAAGGAACTGAAGCCCATCCAGATGCCGAATATGGATATGAATGCCTTGATGGAGGCACGGCAACAGTTTACCGAGGATGAGTGGCTGGATGTGCTGCTGCGCTCCACCGGGATGGAGCCGACGCATTTTGATACCCGCGTGAAGTGGCACTTGCTCGCGCGTTTGATTCCGTTTGTGGAGAACAATTACAACGTTTGCGAGCTGGGCCCGCGTGGTACGGGTAAAAGCCACGTTTACAAGGAATGCAGCCCGAACAGCATCCTGGTGTCTGGTGGGCAGACTACCGTTGCCAACCTGTTCTACAACATGTCACGCCGGCAGGTGGGGCTGGTGGGAATGTGGGATGTGGTCGCGTTTGACGAAGTCGCCGGGATCTCTTTCAAGGACAAAGACGGCGTGCAGATCATGAAGGACTACATGGCTTCGGGCTCCTTTGCCCGTGGTCGTGATTCCATCTCTGCCAGTGCCAGTATGGTGTTTGTCGGCAATATCAATCATTCCGTGGAAACGCTGGTGAAAACCAGCCACCTGTTGTCGCCCTTCCCCGAGGCCATGATCGATTCGGCTTTTTTCGACCGTTTCCATGCCTATGTGCCGGGCTGGGAAATCCCCAAGATGCGGCCGGAGTTTTTTACCAACCAGTATGGGCTGATTGTGGATTACTTGGCGGAGTACATGCGCGAGATGCGCAAACGCACTTTCTCCGATGCTATCGACCAGTACTATAAGCTTGGTAATAACCTGAACCAGCGCGACAGCATCGCGGTGCGGCGCACGGTGTCTGGGTTACTGAAGTTGTTGTACCCCCATGGCGATTACGACAAGGCTGCTGTGGAGCGTTGTTTGCAATATGCACTCGAAGTGCGTCGTCGCGTGAAAGAGCAGCTCAAGAAAATTGGCGGGATGGAGTTCTTCGATGTGCATTTCTCATACATCGATGTCGAGACGTTGGAAGAGCAATACGTCAGTGTGAAAGAGCAGGGGGGTGGAGGACTGATTCCAGAGGGGCAGGCCAAGCCGGGCACTGTCTATACGGTTTCGACTGGCGCAACCAGCGGGCACTTAGGCCTTTACCGGCTGGAAACCCAGGCTACCGCAGGCAATGGCAAGCTCAATACCTCGGGCTTAGGTTCCAGTTCTGGGGCCAAAGAAGGCCTGAAAGTCGCCCATGATTACTTCAAGGCTAATGTGAATCGGGTAAGTACGATGACAAAGGCCGGAGACTTCGACCTGCATTTGCATATGATCGAACTGCACAACACCGGCCCGTCAAAGCAGATGACGCTGGCGTCATTTATTGCTTACTGCTCTGCAACGATGAAACGGCCAACCCAGAACCAGATGATCGTATTGGGCGACATGAGCCTGGGCGGCAACATCATTCCGGCTGAGAATATGGCTGAGGCCTTGCAAGTGGGCATGGATGCGGGCGCCAAGCGGGTGTTGCTGCCTATGGCCAATGCCCAGGATATCCCGACGGTGCCTGCTGAGTTGTTCTCCAAGTATCAGGTGAGCTTCTACTCGGATCCGGTTGATGCGGTATTTAAGGCATTGGGCGTGGAGTGATGTTCAGTAGTTTGGATTTGATCTGACTGGCGCCTTCTGAAGAGCTGGTAGGCGCCTTACTTTCGAAGTGGTCTGTCAGATCGAGTCATAACCATTCCGCTTAATTCCCGATATGTTGCTTTAGATCCGGCCGTTCCTTAAGGATGGCCATTAATTTTTTGAGATCCTCGTCTACTGGGGCGCTGCCCTCAGATTCCAGTGAGATCCAACCGGATTCCTCTACGGGTATCTGTATGTCTAGGTCCATGCCAAGCTCTGTTGATTTCGAGGAAAGTGCATCTCTTAACGCATACCTGTTCCTATCATCGCCGTGCTGAAGAAAAATGGTGTCCCCGGCGGGTAAATAGCCTTCTTTTGCGTTGCGCAGCGCCCAATTCAAAAGATCCTCTTGGTCTCCATGGGCTGAATAACCTTTAATTTCCTCGATGTTAGCCATAATGTCAGCGACAGCGATGCTTTGCTTGCTATTAGGCCAGTGGATTATGTTGCTGTTCATTCTCCTGTCAGGGATTGGAAGGTCCCGGATGGATAGCAGCTTCCCGCAAACAGTGTTTGCTCCGCTAAATCCCGTTGTTGCCAGGATGGTGTTGCTTTTAGTCAACAGCAAGGGAAGCCAGTAAGCCGCCCTCCCTGCGTCACCGTTTCCGGAGCCTGTGACGATCACGGTCGGACGGTTTGAGGTGGCTAGTTCCTCCCGTGAGGGAATTTTTCGGGATATAATGGGCTTCCAGTTGTGGGCTATTTGGTTGCCTTCCTGCAGCGCCTTCCAGTTGCAGTCGTCTTTATACAGGCTTGTGGCATTCATGGCGCTTACGGCCTGTTGAAGATGGTCTGGATCGTTTTTGGTTAGTCCAAGAAGATCGAATACCTGTTTGCCGAGCCACAACAGCCTTGTCTTCTCTCTGTTGCTTTCCGTTTTAGCCCAGAATCTGATCGTTTCATCCATGATTTCTCTGCCAAGAGGGAAGTCGTAATAAAAGTCGACTTGCTCGTGGTACTCAGGGTTTTCCGCAGCAATAGCGTGAAGATCGAACAGGACATCCTGGCTTCTGCCTAGAGCAAAAGCTGGCATGAGGAGTGTCCCCTGAGTGTTGATGGTCCTGTCAATGAGCGACTTCAGGTGGTCCCTGCGAATCACGGGCTCTTTATCCGAAGGACTGCGGTTTGTGGACCCATAAGTGGATTCCATGACGGCATAATTATGATGGCCTGGGTTCATTGTATGGCGAATGATGGGTAGCACTTCATTATCTTGAGGCTGAGGTCCAATATCGCCTGAAAAAACGATGCTTCTTTGTTCTGGAGACATTGGCTTTCCCCAGTAAATGCTTACAGATACCGCACCGAGTATATGGCCGCTTCTTTGAAACTGGACAAAAAGGTCTTGGTCTACGGGGTGATAATTACCCAAAACTGGTGCTTTTTTGAAATGACTCCATTTGACCTTATTTATATTCGCTTTCGTGAATAGTTCAGGGTTCAAAGGCATTGCGTTGCTATACTGAATTTCCGCGATCCTGGCTGTTTCTTCAGTGCAGTAAACCTTTCCGTTAAAGCCGGATTCGTAGAGCGAGGGGATGAGTCCGCTATGGTCCATATGAGCATGAGTCAGCACAATGAACTGAATTTCGGATGGGTCGAATGGCCATTCTTGATGATTCCACACGTCGGCAGTGATTTCGCCTTGCTGCATCCCACAGTCGACCAAGAAGTTCCATCCCCTTTTATGATCCCGCATCCAGGTGCAGGAGCCTGTTACCTTTCCCAGTGGGCCGATGAAGTTGATTTCCATGGCTTTTTCTCTCTCTATTTTTCGATTTTCTATGTATTAAGCTTTGACTTATTAGCGGTCTAAGCCGTTATTGCCTTTGAGAATGCTTCGAGCGTTGGCACTGCTGAATTTGTTGTTGCACCTGATTTGATTATTTTCTCGTTCCACGAAAATGCGGCTAAGACAGCTTCTTGCCAAGGCGCTGGGAATGGGGCCTCGGTGTTTGTTTCGGGATCAACACGAATGACATCAAGCCTTTTTGCGGCTGAGGAACCATCTTGTGGAACAAGTTCGAAGGAGAGCTTGTTGTCTGTCGATATTGTGTATGCAGTTAACGGTGGTAGGTTGTGTCTGAACCAGTTTGAAAACTGGCGTACTGTCCAGAGGTCCTCTAACAGGAGCGTTTCTGATTGTGTTTTTTGAATGTCATCACAGAGAACGACAAGAAATTGGGCGCCCCTTCCTTTGTGCTCACCCAGGAAGATATATTCCGGGTAGTAACGATTGAGTGCGCTGCTGAGGGCTTTGTTTATGTAAATGGAAGCCCATTTGGTTAGTGGCTTCCAGGTGAGTCCGACCTTTTCCTGGTGTTGCAGCTCACGAAAAGTGAAGGTCAGCGTTTTGCCAGCATTCGATTCTGGATCAGGTATTTCTTCCCTCAGAGGAATTGTGAGCGTGCAGTCCACGCCTTCAATGGAATATGTTGGTAATGACGTAGTAGGAAAATCCGAGTATTCCTCGGCACTTGTTCCTCCGATTCGAATTGGTCGCTCTTCATAAATCCGTTGGTCCAGGAATGTCAGGAGATCAAATTCAGTGTTGAATAATTGTCTTCTTGCTTGTTGTGAAGGGGCACCGGATTCCATGAACTCGCAATAAAACGACGAGTAGAGCAAGTCGCCCTTGTCCGCACCGGTCAGATAGTCAATGGACACGCCCAAGGCTTTGGCTAGCTTCTGTGCTGTGCGCTTACTGGTGCTGCCTGAGCGTTCAATGCGGGTATAGGCTTCACGCGAGATTCCAATCTCTAGAGCCAGAGGGGCTTGTTTTGGATAGCCCTGTCTCTTTCTGGTCTCTCTGAGAATTGTTTTGTCCAAATCGAAGTTTTTGGCCACGGTGTTTGCCTCCTCGCTAGTAATGAAGGTCAGCCTACAGGGCAATAAACATCACGGAAACTTGTTTGGTGTGACGTTATATTTATTTAAAACATCACATCACCTCCTGGGATCCCGCTGGGGTTGGCTTAGCTCCATGTTTTTATTGTGGTTTTTGGTTTTAACTTCTTTGCTGGCGATTGGAGAGAAACCTGATCCGCATCAGCCGGATCAGGCTTTTATCTGCTTATGAGGTGGCGCATGGGCCTTAAGCTGATGCCGGATTCGTCTGCTGGATTACCCTGCAGCTTGTTTTCCCGCCAGCTTGTTACTCAACCCAGTGGTGGATTGAGGGCGTGAGTCCTTGGCTTGAGTGGCTCCCTCGCCAGAAAATTCCTCCACCATCTGTAACCCCTCATCCTCCCCATACTCGAACCAGGCGTTCATCAGCCCGGCCTGAGCAACCTTGTCCAGCTCCGTCTGGTGAATCCCCTGATTCTCTCGCCCCTTGGCTTCCTCCCTGGCATGGGTGACGGCTTCTTTCAGGGGCTGATCGGCCCGCAGGGTCAGGTCCACGTAATAGATCGGCGCCCGATGGCTCTGGGTAGTGCTCTTGCCGCGCAGCTTGAGCTCCAGTGGCAGGGTGGCTAGGTTGCCGCCACTGATGGCATGGAAGTAGCGTAGCCGGGCTGCCAGAGTACGGATGCTGTTGTAGCCGGTGGTGCGGAACACAAAGCAGCCCAATTCATCGTCATTCCCGATACGGACATACAGGCGGCCATAGGGTTTACAAAGCCCGTGGCTGCCGTAGTCGCACAGATCCGGTGACGGGCAGGGCAGAGTAGCCAAGCCATTCTCGGTATGGCGTCGGCAAGTCTCTCCGTTTCCGGCACACAGCGGCCTGCCGCTCTTCCGCTCGAAGAAGGTGTACTCCGCCCGCAGATTCAGGTCCGGGTCATTGAAGGGCAGGGTGACGGGAATGCTTCGTAGTTTTTTGCCCTGTACTTCCTGGCGCAGGGCCTCATCCAGTGGGTGCGGCAGCCAGCCTTCCTTGGTCTGGATCTGGGTAGTGATGGTGAACTGGTCGTCTTTCTCCGGCAGACGCTTGCCGTTCTTCTCCACCACACGGCCAATGCTGATACGGCCGATCACGGGTGGCGTAATCGCGAGTCCTTTAATCATGGGATTCTCCTGATAGCAGACACAGGCACGCAGCCGGGCCTGGCCCGGCTGTTATGCCGCTTGGGGTTAGTTAGGGGTTGAGGCGCACTAGGAACCGGCGACTGCCCGCCTTGTGCTTGGTGTATTGCTTGAGCAGATCCGGCTGATCCTGCAGCAGGGCCTTGGTGTCCAGGGTGGTGGAGTCCTTGCTGCGCTTCCAGGTCACGGAGCCCTCCGTGAAGGTAGCCTTGCTGGCCAGTCCCATGGATTGCTGAATGCGCTGCTTGAGGGTGGATTCCCGCTCGGTCAGTCGGCTCAGCGTGTCACGTAAATCCAGCAGCTCATTGAAGTCACCTTCCACGGCCGGGTTGTCCGCCAGGTTGATGGTCTCGCCCTGATCGCGAGGATAGAGCGCCTGCAGGGCCTGACCGGCAGAACCGGAGCCATCCGGGTCCGGTGGGGTGTCGGCTTCTACCAACTGCCAGAACTCACGCTCCAGCTCGTACAGGTGAGCGATCAACGCCTCATCCCGCTTGATGCGGTGAATCTGCAGCTCCTGGCCGCAGATCAACACGGCCACGTCTGCCGCCTGCTTGCCGGTGACGGCCAGCTGGTGCTGCACCTGGCACTGGATGTACTCGGGAACCCCGTCCGCCCAGAGCTTGGCGCCGTACTGGCCCGTGGTCTTGCACTCCAGGATCTGTACATCGTCATTACCGACGACGGCGTAATCTAGGTTGGCCAGCATCCAGGGCTTGTCGTCATCCGGATGCTGCAGCACGGCATTCACCCGCCGTACTTTGTTGCCAGTGATCTTGGCGTAAGCCTCGGCTACCTTCGGCTCCAGCAGGGTGCCCCAGTACAGGGGGGATTGAATGTCATCGGGATCAGGGGTGGGCAACAGAGCATCCCGCCCGGTCTTGATCATCCACAGTTCCAGCGGGGACTGGTACGGGCTGATGCCTACCGCCGCAGCCGCATCACTGGCACCGATGCCCTGCTTACGGATCTTCAGCCAGTCTTCGCGGCTCATGCGTTTGGTGGACACCAGGCGCAGGGCAGGGCGCTGGGTGGGAATCGTGCTTTTCGGTTGTGCCATGAGTGTTCTCCTGACAAAGAAAAGCCCCGGCACAATGGCCGGGGCTAGAAGTAAGGGAAGGGGATGGAATGCGAGAGATGCCAAACTGACATCATGCGGCGCGCCCTGACGACGAGGGCGACTCATCGCCCATCTCGAAGAAGTCATTCACCAGCGCTTCGATATAACGCTCAGCCTGCTTGTTGCTGGGCAGCTGCCCGGTAGTGAGCAGTTGCTCACCCAGCCATTCGCCTAACTCGCTGACCACTTCGTACTCGAAGATGCCGGGGCGGCCACGGGGCTGATACCAGATGTGGGAGACCGTCTGCCAGAGCGGGTCCAGGTATTCACAGGACGCGATGATCAGCTCGATGCAGCCACTGTCCCAGGCTTCCAGTATCCGGCGGGGCCGGCCAGGATCGCCGGGATGGCACATCAGGCCTTCATGCAGGAACGCGCCCCACACCGCTGCCAATTCAGCAGGCATAGGGCGGCAGTCCCATACCGCCAACAGGCGGTAGAGCCATTTCAGATTCATGGTGTTCTCCAGATTTTCTTTTAAAAGGAAGTAGAGAGAGGGGAGAGGTAAGCGGTCAGGGTGGATCAGGCGACCAGCAGGGAGGTTTGCTCCAGAGCCCGTTGCTTGATCTGGGCACCCTTGCCGAACCAGGCAGAGTCCAGCCGGTTGTCAGTGCTGCGGGCGCGGCGTTCATGGTCCACGAACTCGGTGACCGCATTGAGCAGGCCGTAGGCCGTGTTCTTGGCAGACGCCAACTCTGATCCGCGACCCGCTCCGTCATACAGGACCATGGCTTTCTTCATGGCCTTTTCGTTGGCCTTCACCGGCATGCCGGGTGGCTGATAGCTGGTATCTGTGAAAATGGTCTGCATGACTTTCTCGGCGGTCTTGCGGGTGATGCGCCGCTCGCTCAGGGCCTTCAGGCGATACATGAAGTCATCCCAGGCAGAGACGGAAATCCCCAGCTGCTTCTTCACGGCCTGCGGATCGAAGGTGGTGTTGTGGCGGACCTTCACTGCATGCGTGTTGCCATTCAGCGCTACGGCCAGGGTGTTGTTACACACGACCCGGATACTGGTGAATTGGGCCGTGGTGGCCAAGGTGCCGTCACAGGCTGTGGCCAGCAGCACATAGCCGTTGGTCTGGTCATTGCCTGCCAAGGAGCCGGTTTGCCCGGTGCGCGCCAGTGCCCACAGCTTGCGGCCACCTTTCAATACGCCAGCCGTCTCCAGCTCAAAGCCGGACTGCTCGGTGAGATCCCGGTAGAACTCCAGCACTTCACGGGGCTGAACCACCTTGAAGCGGTTACTCACTACCGACAGCGGTGCCTGATTGTCGGAGCGGAACAGCACCTTCTGATCCGGGAAGGAAGAAATCTGCCCGAGAGTGCCTGCCTCGCTACTGATAAAGCGCACCGGGGTCTCACGGATCTCCCAATCCATGCCGGCTTCGCGCATCCAGACTTCCAGCGGTTGTTGGCTGGCCAGCTGGTTGCCCAGCCCGTGCCAGGGTGTGCGGCCCACATAGGCCATGTTTTCGACAAGATGTGACATGGTGAATCTCCAATGAATAATGAGAGGGTGATGAGCAAGGAAGGGGTTAAACCATGCCCCGTTCGGCCAGGCTGACCCACTCGGAACGGGACACCACAAAGTGGTCGAGTACCCGCACATCAATCAGTGCGAGGGCATCAGACAGGCGCTTGGTGATTTGCTGATCTGCCCGTGAGGGCTCACAGCAGCCGGAGGGGTGGTTGTGGGCAAAGATCACGGCGGCGGCATTGCAGGCCAGGGCCTGCTGCACCACCACACGGGGATACACCGCCGCGCCATCAATGGTGCCGGTGAACAGGGTCTCGAAACTGAGCACCTTGTGTTTGTTGTTGAGGAAGATGGCGGAGAAGACTTCGTTCTTCTCTTGGGCCAGCGCCAGCTGTAAGAACTGCGCGACATCGGTGGGCGCCGTGAGCGCTTCCCGGCTCGTCAGGTCATCCAGCAGGATGGTGGCCGCCGTACTGACTATCTCCTCGGGTTTAACGCAGCCCTGTACGTGGTACAGGCCCTGCTCGTTCTTTACGAAAGTGGGAATATCCATTCAAGCCTCCAAAGGGGCATAAAGAAGCCCGCACAGGGCGGGCTTCGGAGTAATGAGCAAAGGGAAGAGGGGTTACTCAGAATCAAGGCGGAAACTGTGCCCGCAATCCAGGCATTCCAGGTTGTCGAGATAGGTATCGTCGAGCTTGGCGCCCAGGGCAGCACCGGCCTCACCGCCAGCCACACCTCCCGCCAGCCCACCAAGCACCGCACCGGCGATGCCGCCGATGGCAGAGCCCGCAGGCCCAAACGCCATGCCGACGGTGGCTCCTACGCGAGCTCCGCTAGTCGCCATGGCAACGCCGCTGGCTGCGCCAGCAACAGTTCCAACAGAGCCGCCAACCTTACGGCCATTCTGCAAGGCGGCGACCCGGATAGAGCGGCAGGACGGACATTGAATGATCATGAAACCTCCATGAAATGGGGTCAGGAAGGCCATTCCTTCCTGGCTTCATGGAGGTGATATATGCCTGAAAAAATCTGGAATCGTGGGCCGCCAGTTAGGGGCTGGTGTCGTGTTCATACTGGCTGCCTTTACTTCGGCAGGGGCTTTATATTGGCGTTCAGAGCTGAAATACTAATGAGGTATATACGTTGTTAGTATCTAGTCGTGAGGTCGGCCATGAGCAAAGAAGCGGTTTTCACAATGAAGCTGGAGTCTGAACTCCGGGCTGAATTTATTGCTGTGGCAGAGGCGGAGCATCGGCCGGCTTCGCAAATCGTGCGTGAATTGATGCGTGGCTACATTTCGCGTAAGCGGCAGGAACAGGAATACCAGGATTTTCTGAGGGGTAAGGTGGAAGCCGGTCGAGCTGAGATGCTGGCTGGTGAGGGGCGCTCCAACGACGAGGTGGAGGCTGACTTCGCGGCACGCAGGGCTGCTGCGGTGGGTGGAGGTAAGGCAGGCGCATGAGGGTAATCTGGACCACTCAGGCCCAGAAAGACCGTCTCGCAATCTGGGAGTATATCGCGGCGAATAATCCGGTTGCGGCAGGTGACATGGATATGCGGTTCTCGGAGGCGGCAAGATTGCTGGCAGACCACCCCGAGATGGGGAGAGAGGGGGAGGTGCCTGGCACGCGGGAACTGTTCCCCCATGAACATTATCGGCTGGTCTATGAGGTTTATCAGGAGGCAGTTTGGGTGCTTACATTGGTGCATACGGCCAGGCTATGGCCCAAGCCGATGTCAGATAAAGATGGGGCGCCAGACTGAGATCGGAAGAACCCATGGTTTTTCGCTGTTCAATGACTTGTTTTGGATGCCTGCGCTATACTGCCGCCCGCAAGGGGTTCGGGTCCCATTTTTAGGTCATTTTTAGTGGGGCCAACAGAGGGGCCAACACCTTAAAAGGCTTTTTAATATTTAGTGGATTCAGAGGGTTAGGGCGGTATTTGAGTCCGGCCTCTGTACCAGACGAATAAAAAAGCCCGCTTTGTGCGGGCTTTTTTATGGGCGCAGCACGCGCATATATGCACGCTGCCCGCCCCTGAATGGAGTGACCTGATGGAAAAGCTGCAACCTGCCGGTTTGCTCAAACGTCTGATGGCGCTGGTCTATGACGGTTTTCTGGTGATGGCCCTGTGGTTCGTGACGGCGGGTATTTTTGTGCTGGTGTATCCTCATACCGGGTTGCCGGAAGAATCCATCAACGGTGTTACCCGTGCGGCGCCCGGCTATCTGAAGGGCATTCTGTTGCCCCTGTTGTTGGTGGAAACCTGGCTGTTCTACGCCTGGTTCTGGATGCGCGGCGGGCAGACGCTGGGCATGCGTGCCTGGCGGTTGCAGGTGCAGGATTACCGGGGTGGGTCGGTCAAGTTGTGGCAGACCGTGGCCCGTTTTCTGGGCGCCTGTGTTTCCTGGGCACTCTTCGGCGCCGGTTATCTGGTGGTGCTGATCGCTCCTCACCAGACACTGCACGACCGCCTGTCCGCCACTGCCACGGTGGAATTGCCGAAAAAGCCGAAGAAGAGCTGATTTTCCACTCGCACTTTACTCGCGAAGCCGCCGTAGGAGTTCCTCTTGAGGGACGAATCCGAGCCTTCGCGAGGAAAAAAGCTGTGATGTCTGGCTCCGGGGCGTTCAGGAGAAACCTGATAGGCCTTTCACGCAGACGCGTGATTCGTCCCTCAAGAGGAATTATTTGCTTCGCTTACCCTTCGGGCCGCCTGCGGCGTTACTCCGCTTCGCTACGTTCCTGCAGCAACGCCGTGGAGGTCTTGATGAAGGGTGTTTTTTCCTCGAGGCAGAGCAGGTATCCTTGCCACCCCTTATAGCTTCCGTGCCGGTACAGTACGTGAACGTCGACGATTTTGATTTTGTTCTCCCTGATGGGCTGATTGCCCGCCATCCTCCCGCCGAGCGTCGTGATGCCCGCCTGTTGGCACTGACCCGGGACGGCCTTCAGCACCAGCAATTCCCGGATCTGCTCTCCCATGTGCGCCCCGGTGACCTGTTGATTTTCAATGATACCCGGGTGATTCCTGCCCGCCTGTTTGGTCAGAAGGAAAGCGGCGGCAAGGTGGAAGTGCTGATTGAGCGGGTGGTGGATGACCATGAGGCTCTGGCCCATGTGCGTGCCTCCAAGTCGCCGAAGCCGGGTTCCTGGCTGCAGTTTGAAGAAGGCGTACGCGCCCAGGTAACCGGCCGCCGCGATGCCCTGTTCATTCTTCAGTTTCACGGTTGCGATACCTTGTTGGGGGCGCTGGAGCATATCGGTCATGTACCCCTGCCACCCTATATCGACCGGCCCGATGAGGCTGGTGACATGGAACGCTACCAGACCGTCTATGCCCGTGAGCCGGGGGCGGTGGCTGCGCCCACCGCCGGCCTGCATTTCGATGACGAGATGCTGGCAGCCCTGGAGCAACATGGGGTTGATATCGGTTTCGTCACCCTCCATGTAGGAGCAGGCACCTTTCAGCCGGTGCGGGTGGACAAGGTGGAAGACCACCACATGCACAGTGAGCGTTACCAGATTCCCGACTCACTGGTGGAGCAGGTGGCGCAGGCCCATGCCCGGGGTGGACGGGTTGTGGCGGTGGGCACCACGGCGCTGCGTGCCCTGGAAGCGGCCAGTCAGTCCGGCGGCTTGAAGGCGGGGCAGGGGGAGACCGATATCTTTATCTATCCGGGCTACCGGTTCCGGCTGGTGGATTGTCTGGTGACCAATTTTCATCTGCCCAAGTCCACCCTGCTGATGCTGATCAGCGCTTTTGCCGGGCGAGACCGGGTGATGGAGGCCTATCAGGCGGCCATCGACGCGCAGTACCGCTTTTTCAGTTATGGCGATGCCATGTTTATTGAGCGGGTGGATATGCCTCCCGCAGAGGGGCGTTGAATGTCTCGAATGCAGTTTTCTCTCAGCGCCACTGATGGCGCCGCCCGACGCGGGCAGATCACCTTTCCGCGCGGTACTATCCAGACTCCAGCATTCATGCCGGTGGGTACCTATGGCACCGTCAAGGGCATGTTGCCGAAGGATCTGGCCGACACCGGCGCCGAGATCTGTCTGGGTAATACCTTCCACCTGATGCTGCGCCCGGGCACCGAAGTCATCGAGGCCCACGGCTCCCTGCATGGTTTCATGCAGTGGGACAAACCGATTCTCACCGATTCCGGCGGTTTTCAGGTGTTCAGCCTGGGCGAGATGCGCAAGATCTCCGAGCAGGGGGTGGTGTTCAAGAATCCCATCAACGGCGACCGGGTGGAGCTGACTCCGGAAAAAGCCATGCAGGTGCAGCGTTCCCTGGGTAGCGATATCTGCATGATCTTTGATGAATGCACACCGTTCCCTGCCACCGAACAGCAGGCCCGGGACTCCATGCAGCTCTCCCTGCGCTGGGCCCAGCGTTCAAAAGAGGCCCATGAGGGTAATGATGCGGCCTGTTTCGGCATCGTCCAGGGTGGCATGTACAACAACCTCCGCCAGGAATCCCTGGCCGGGCTGGTGGATATCGGTTTTGACGGTTATGCCATTGGCGGCCTCAGTGTGGGCGAGCCCCAGGAAGAGATGCTGCGCACGTTGGGTGCAATCGCACCACATATGCCTGAGGACCAGCCCCGTTACCTGATGGGCGTGGGCAAGCCGGACGACATTGTTGAGGCAGTTCGCCGCGGTGTGGACATGTTCGATTGTGTGATGCCCACCCGTAATGCCCGTAACGGGCACCTGTTTACTGCCGAAGGCGTGGTGAAAATCCGCAACGCCCGGCATCGTCACGATCTGGCTCCCCTGGAGTCAGACTGTGACTGCTATACCTGCCAGCATTTCTCGCGCAGCTATCTGCATCACCTGGACCGCTGCAACGAAATGCTGGGCTCTCAACTCAATACCATCCATAACCTGCGTTATTATCAGCGCCTGATGGCTGGATTGCGGGGGGCCATTGAAGGGGGTACATTGTCCGCCTTTGTGGACGACTTCTATGCGGCGCGTGGCCAACAAACCCCCGCGTTGTAGCTATTTGAAACTGGAGTAATCAATGAAAATCGCAATGCGTTCCATCCTGGCCCTGTTGGCCACGGCCCTGATCTCCCCGGCGTACGCTGCTGCGCCTGCCGGCCCCGGCGGTGTGGAGCTGATCATGCTGGTGGTGATGATGGTGGTGTTCTACTTCTTCCTGATCCGTCCTCAGCAGAAGCGTGCCAAGGAACACAAGAACCTGGTGGAAAGCCTGAGCAAGGGTGATGAGGTGGTCACCAGCGGCGGCATTCTGGGCCGGATCAGCAAGGTCACCGATGACTTCGTGGTGGTGGAAATCAGTAATAACCTGGAAATCAAACTGCAGAAAGGCAGTGTTCAGGCGACCCTGCCCAAAGGCACCATCAAGTCCATCTGAAAACAACGGTCAGCCCCGTCGAGTACGGGGCTTTTTGCAGGCATCTGTAATGCCTGTATTGCCAAGGGGTTGAGGGCGAAGTGCTTTCAATACCCAGCCCAAAGGACCGGCAACACCGGAAAGAACTATGACCCGCTACCCCCGCTGGAAATTTTTCCTGCTAATGGCTGCGCTGATTGTCTGCGGCCTTTATGCGCTCCCTAATCTTTATCCCGATGCGCCTGCCATCCAGATCAGCCATGCCGAAGCTGGTGGTGAAGTTACCGATGTGGCCCGTCAGCGGGTACTGGGTGCTCTGGAGGATGCCAATCTGAGCCCCGGCCCTGGTGAGGTCGTTGGTACCTCTCTGCTGGTGCGCCTGGGTGATACGGAAGCACAACTCCGTGCCCGGGAGATCGCCTCCAACCTGCTGGGTGATAACTATGTGGTAGCCCTGAACCTGGCAGCTACCACCCCGCAATGGCTGCGATCTGTGGGCGCCAGCCCCATGAACCTGGGTCTGGATCTGCGTGGTGGGGTGCACTTCCTGCTGCAGGTGGATATGGACGAAGTTGTGACCAGCCGCATGGAAGCCTGGGCGGGGAATGCCAAGCTGACCCTGCGTGATGCCGGGGTCCGCTATCGCAGTGTGGACGTTGATGGCACAACCATTACCGCCACTTTCGCAGATCAGGTGGCTGCCGATGCGGCGCGGTCGCCGTTGCGTCGGGCACTGGAAAATTTCGCTATGAAGCCGGCCGGTGAAAGTCCGGAAGTGGTGCTTACGCTGAATGACAGTGCGCTCAAGGAAATGCAGGACTACGCGGTGGATCAGAACCGCACCGCGCTGAATAAGCGAGTCAACGAACTGGGCGTGGCGGAAGCGGTAGTGCAGCGTCAGGGATCTGATCGTATCGTCGTTCAGCTGCCGGGGATTCAGGATGCCTCTCAGGCTCGCCGGATTCTCGGGCGTACCGCGACTCTGGAATTCCGCTTGGTCGACAACAGCGTGTCCTCGGCCCGCCTGCGCACCGGGGTGGCGCCGCCGGGGCTGGAGTTCTTCCCCTTCAAGGGGCAGGAAGGCCGTATTGTCGCACTGAGCAAGTCCAAGATTGCCACCGGCGACCAGGTGATTGATGCGCGCATGGGCTTCGACCAGCAGAACGGTTCACCGGAGGTGAACGTGACGCTGGACGGTGATGGCGCCAAGCGTATGCAGCGCATCACCGGCAAGAATGTGGGCAACCCCATGGGCGTGCTGTTCATCGAAACGAAAACCGATGTGCAGAAATCCATCGATGCCGATGGCAATACCGTGGACAAGATGGTCAGCACCACGGAGAAGTACGTGATCAACGTGGCGACCATTCAGGATACTCTGGGCAGTCGCTTCCGCATCACCGGCCTGGATAATCCTGCGGAAGCCTCAGAGCTGGCTCTGCTGCTGCGAGCCGGTTCGCTGGCTGCGCCTGTGAGTATTGTCGAAGAGCGCACCGTGGGACCAAGCCTGGGTGCGGAAAACATCGAAGCCGGTCTCAAATCCATGGCGCTGGGTCTGGCCCTGGTGCTGATCTTCATGGCGGTCTGGTACAAGGTATTCGGGCTGGTGGCCAATGTGGCTCTGCTGGGTAACCTGGTAATCATCGTTGGCATCATGTCACTGATTCCCGGTGCTACCCTGACCCTGCCCGGCATCGCCGGTATCGTGCTGACCGTAGGGATGGCGGTGGATGCCAACGTGCTGATTTTCGAGCGGGTGAAAGAAGATCTGCGCCGTGGCCTTAAACCGTTGCAAGCCATTGAAGAAGGCTACGGTAAGGCTTTTACCACCATTCTGGATGCCAATATCACCACCCTGATCGTGGCGGTGATCCTGTTCGCTGCCGGTACCGGGTCGGTACAGGGGTTCGCGGTAACCCTGTTTATCGGCATTCTCACTTCCATGTTCACGTCTATCATCGGCACCCGTGCCATGGTGGAAATGATCTACGGTCGCGGTGCTCGTGCACCGGCCAAACTGAGTATCTGAGGCGGTGATGGCGATGAGTAAGGAAGAAATGAACATCAATTTCATGGCTGCCCGGAAACCTCTTGGGATCCTGTCCATTGCGCTGGTGGTCATCTCAGTGATTCTGTTGGTGACCCGTGGCCTGAACCTGGGCCTGGATTTCACCGGCGGCACCACCATCGTGGTGAAAAGTCCGGTGGATGTGGAGCTGTCCCAGACCCGGGCTGACCTGACCGAAGCCGGTTTTGGTGATGCGGTGGTTCAGCATTATGGTTCGCCCAAGGAAGTGAATATCCGTGTGGCCCCCAAGGACAGTGTCGATGCGGACAAGATCGGCTATGTCGTGTTTGATGCGCTCAAGGCGGGAAATAGTGATCTGGAATTGCTGAAGGTGGAGTTTGTCGGCCCGCAAGTGGGCGATGAACTACGCGATGAATCCGGTACTGCCATGTTGCTGGCGCTGGGGCTGATGATGCTCTATGTCTGGTTCCGCTTTTCCAACAAGTTTGGGGTGGCCACTGTGGTGGCGCTGTTCCACGATGTGATCGTTGTACTTGGCCTGTTTTCGCTGCTGCAGTGGCCGTTCGATCTGACGGTGCTGGCGGCGGTGCTGGCACTGATCGGTTACTCGCTAAACGATTCCATCGTGGTAGCGGACCGGATACGTGATGAGTTTCGCAATACTCGGGAAACGGATCCGGAGGCCATTATTAATGGTGCGGTGAACCAGACCATGACGCGGACCATCAATACTTCCTTAACCACCTTGTTGGTACTGGTCGCCCTGTTCTTCTTCGGCGGTGAAGTGATGAAGGCGTTTTCTGAGGCGCTGATCGTGGGTGTGCTGGTGGGGACCTACTCTTCCATCTATGTGGTCACTAACGTTCTCTTCATGATGAAGGTTAACAAGGAAGACTTCCTGATTCCGGAACCGGAAGAATTGGATGAAACACCGTAAAAGCACTGAATAGTTAACAATTAATAGTTAATAGCTAAAACCGGAAAAGCCGCGATTCGTCGCGGCTTTTTCGTTTCTGTAGATGCGAGTCACGACAAAAAACCGGTTTCGCCTTTCGCGACGCGCTTCTCGTGACTCGCACCTCGCCTTTTACCCGAAGTTCTGTTTTTTCATCCACGGGATGATGCGTTCAAAGGCTTCCTCGATCTGGTCCAGGGAAGTGGAATAACTGATGCGCAGTGCGTGTTTGCCGGCTTCGCCGAAGGTGTCGCCGGGGATGGTGCAGACGCCGGTTTCGCGCAGCAGTTTCAGGGCCACGTTGGCGCCGTCCACTCCTTCCGGCAGGGACGGGAATAGATAGAAGGCGCCATCCGGGCGGTAGCCGGTCAGGTGTGGGGTCTGGCCCACCAGTTCCACCAGCCGGTCCCGGCGATGCTGGTATTCCTCCACCATGGTGTCGATAAAGTTACGGCTGCCTCGCAGGGCTGCGACCCCGGCCCACTGGCAGGGCGTGTTGGCCACGGTGGTGGTGAACATGTGGTAGCGGCGCAATTTCTTGATGGCGCCCTGACTGCCGATCAGCCAGCCGATGCGCATACCGGCCATGGAAAAGGTTTTCGAAAAGCTGCTGATCACCATCACATGGTCCAGGTCCGAGCAGCAGGACAGCACGCTGGGGTATTCCTTGCCATCATAGATCAGGTGGTCGTAGACCTCGTCGCTGATCACATGAATGCCTCGGTAGGCGGCTTCCTCGACAATGGCCTCCACGGTTTCCCGTGGATAGAGCGTGCCGGTGGGGTTGCTGGGGGAGTTGAGGATCACCGCAAAGGTGTTGGGCCCCATGGCGTCGATGACTTCTTGGGGGTCCAGCTGATGATTATTCTCCGCCCGGGTGGGAATGGCATGAACGGTCCCTCCGTTCATGCGAATCAGCGGGCCATAGAGCATGAAGGACGGGTCGGGCACGATAAATTCCCGGCCCGGTGCCGAGGTGGCAGTGAGGGCCAGATAAATGGCTTCGGTGGCGCCGGTAGTGACCATGATGTTTTCCGGCGACAAGGGCCGTTGGCTGCGTTCACTGTAGTAGTCCGCCAGCGCTTCCAGCAGTTCCGGCAGCCCTGCGTCCATGGTGTAGCCGGTCTGGCCCGCATTCAGGGCATCCACGCCGGCCTGGATCACATGGCTGGGTGGTTTGAAATCCGGCTGGCCGATGGACAGGTGAATCACGTCGTCCAGATCCGACGCCAGATTCACCATACGGCGAATGCCAGGCACCGGAATGGTGAGCAGCGCCGGATTCCAGATCGGGTCTTCGCTTTCGTAGAAATCCGTATCCAGATTGATATTGCCCATTCTGTACTCCTTGTTTGCGGTCCCCCTTGCTGTAGGAGCGTCGCTGGCGGCGCGATTCCGGCAATGGTCATCGCGCCGCCCGCGCCGCTCCTACAGTGGGTGGTTAGATCTGCATCAACGGCGGCATCTGGGTGAACGGCTGCGCCTGTTCAAAGGCGTGGCCGGCGGCCAGTACCCGGGCATCATCGAAACGCGCACCGACAATCTGCAGCCCCATGGGCAGGCCATTGCCGGTGAGCCCCAAGGGCACCGACAGGGCTGGCTGGCCGGTCAGGTTGAAGGGGTAGGTAAAGGGCGTCCAGGTGGGCCAGCGGGTACTGGGCCAGTCCACCGGTACCTCCCGGTTGGTGTCAAAGGCATCAAGGGGCAGGGCCGGTGTGATCAGAAAATCGTACTTGGTGTGAAACAGGGCCATGCGTTCACTGACCGCCATGCGTTCATTCATGGCACCCAGATAATCCAGCATGGACAGTTTCTCTGCCTTTCTGGCCACTTCCACCAATGCCGGATCCATCAGGTTGCGCTGGCGTTCGCCCAGGTCGCGCATGGCGTTGGCGGCACCGCTGTAGAACAGGTGGCTGAAGGCGGCCAGCGGGTTGCTGAAGCCCGGGTCCGCCTCGGTCACGATGGCGCCCAGTGCCTCGAATACCTTGCCGGCTTCGAGGACCGCTTTCTCGATGTCCGGATTCACATCCACATAGCCCAGTGTCGTGCTCAGGGCGATGCGCAGGCCTTTCATGGGCTGGTGCAGGGCGGCCAGATAATCGGTGTTGCGGCGCGGTGCCGCCAGGCTATCGCGGGGATCCGCTTCGGTGAGCACCTGCATCATCAGCGCTGCGTCGGCCACGGTGCGGGTCATGGGGCCGGCGTGAGCCAGAGTGCCGAAGGGGCTGGCTGGCCAGTGGGGGACTTCACTGAAGGTGGGCTTGTGCCCGACGATACCGCAAAACGCCGCGGGAATACGGATGGAGCCGCCCGCATCGGTCCCCAGGGCCATCGGCGCCATGCACGCTGAGACCGCAGCGGCGCTACCGCCACTGCTGCCACCGGCGGTCTTGGCCGGGTCCCAGGGGTTGTTGGTGGGGCCGCACAGGGGGCTGTCGGTAACCCCCTTCCAGCCGAATTCCGGGGTGGTGGTCTTGCCCAGCGGCACATAGCCGTTGCGCTCCAGTGCCGCCACGGCGGGGGAGCGTTTTTGCAGGGTGGAGGTCGGGTCGATGGTGCGAGAGCCTTTCACCGTTGGCCACATGGGAGTCAGGAAGACATCCTTTACGCCCACCGGCACGCCATCCAGCAGGCCCTGGGTATTGCCGTCGCGATAGCGTTGCTCGGACTCGCGCGCCCATTGCAGGGTGGTATCCCGATCAATCAGGCACCAGGCGTTGAGCGCCTCGTCATGTTGCTCCACATGGTCCAGCAGGGTATTGCACACTTCTACGGGGGACAGGGCACCTGTCTGGTAGGCGGTTTTGAGCGCCAGGGCGCTCATGGTCAATACTTCCTTGCTCATCAAGCTTCCTCCACAGATCGGATGCACACCGGACGATGTGCTAGCTACTGCTTACATAGCCGTATTCCTTGTTCACCGGGTTGATCAATGGCTGGCCCCGGCGCCAGCGGTGAAAGTTGTCGACAAACTGCTGTCCCAGGGCCGCACGCCAGCCGATGAAATCTCCGGCCATGTGTGCCGACAGCATCACATTGGGCTGGTCCCACAACGGGTGGTCGGCGGGCAGGGGTTCCTGCTCGAACACGTCCAGCGCGGCGCCGCCCAGACGGCCGGTCTGCAGGGCCTGGAACAGGGCGTCGGTGCTGACGATGGCGCCGCGCCCCACATTCACCAGGATGGCGCCGGGTTTCATACGTCGAAACTGGGCGGCATCAAACAGACCTTCGGTGTCCGGGGTCAGCGGCGCGGTAATCACCACATAGTCCGCATCGCCGAGCAGGGCGGGCAGGTCCTGTTGGCGATGGACCCGGTCGAAGGCGCTGTCCTGGCGAGCGCGCCGGGCGGTGCCGATCACCTCCATACCCATGGCACGCAGCACCGTGGCCACTTCCCGACCGATGGAACCGGCGCCTACTATCAGTGCCCGGCTGCCTTTCAGCAGCCGGGTTTCCCGATGCTGCCAGCGATTTTCTGCCTGCAGGGCCAGATTGGTGAGGGTGTCCTTGGCGAACAGCAGCAGGGCGCCAAGGACGTATTCGGCAATACCCCGGTCGAAAATGCCGCGGGCATTGGTGACCACGATATCGCTGTACTTGATCGGGTCGATCATCAGCGCATCCACACCGGCACTGGTGGCATGCACCCAGCGCACCGGGCAGTTATCCGGCCACACTTCTTCCAGCAAACCGGTACGGAAATCGGTGACCACCAGCACCTGGGTGTCCGGTAGCGCGGCCCGGAGTTCGTCAGGGGTGCGGACTTCCTGCACCCGCGCATGACCGCTGAGAGTGTCCAGGCCCGGCAGGGACGGTTCGTCTTCGGCCAGTAGTACGGTGATGGTGGTATCGGTCATCGGGTCTCCTTTTTAGCGACAAGCTCCAAGCTTCAAGCTGCAACACGGGAAAGGGCTGACGTTTCCCTGATTCCGTGCTCGCGCCTTTGCCTGGGGCACGGTGCTCAACCGCGTTGTAGCTTGCGGCTTGTAACTGTCTTCAGGTTTCTTTCAACGCAGCGGCGAACAGTTCTACCGCCTTGTCGATTTCTGCTTCGCTGACAGTGAGCGGTGGCAGCCAGCGGACCACCTGTCCCTGGCTGCCGCAGCGCAGCATCAGCATGCCGTTGGTTTCGCAGTGTTTGATCAGCCTGGCGGCGCGGTCGCCGTCCGGGGTGTGCGGAGCGCTGACGATTTCCAGCCCCAGCATCAAGCCCATGCCGCGAATCTCGTCAATGCAGTCATGCTGTTTTTGCAGGCCTTCCAGTTGTTGGCGCAGTTTGTTGCCGAGGGTGTCGGCGCGGCCCACCAATTGTTCGTTCTCAATCACATCCAGCGTCGCCAGTGCTGCCGCGCAGGCCACCGCATTGGCGCCATAGGTGCCGCCCTGGGAGCCCGGGTAGCCGTGGTTCATCAGTGCCTTGCTGGCGGCGATGGCGGACAGCGGGTAGCCGCTGGCCAGGCCCTTGGCGGTGATGATCATGTCCGGTTTAACCGCAAAATGTTCGTGGCTCCAGAACTTGCCGGTGCGCCCGTAACCGGCCTGGATCTCGTCGGCGATCAGCAGGATGCCATGCTTGTCGCAGCGCTCGCGCAGCCCCTGCATGAAGGCCTGGCCGGCGGGATAGTAGCCGTATTCGCCCTGCACCGGTTCGATGATCATGGCGGCGGTGTCCGCCGGATTACACTCGGTGGCAAAGATATGGTCCAGCTCGTGGAGGCAGTCGGCCACACAGGTGTCCATGTCCTGCTGGTAACGGTAGGCATGAGGGAAGGGGGCGATGCTGACCCCGGCCATCAACGGCTGCCAGCCGGTACGCACCTTGCTGGTGGAGGTGGTCAGCGAGGCCGCCGCCAGGGTGCGGCCATGGAAGCCACCGCGAAAGGCAATCAGATTGGGGCGCCCGGTGGCCTGTCGGGCCAGGCGCACGGCGGCTTCCACGGATTCACTGCCGGAGTTGGAAAAGGCCACCGCATCCAGGCCTTTGGGCAGGTGCTCATAGAGCCGGTCGGTAAGGGTGAGCATATTGGGGTGGGTGACGGTGGCGTACTGGGCATGGACCAGTTTTGCCACCTGGGCCTGGGCGGCGGCCACTACCTTGGGGTGGCAGTGGCCGGTGGAGGTCACCCCGATGCCGGAGGTGAAATCCAGCCAACGGTTGCCGTCCTGGTCGTAGAGCCAGCTTCCTTCGCCGCGCTCCGCACAAATACCGCTGGATTGCACCAGCAGGGGGGACAAATGACTCATGACGCCTCCTTCCTGTTGTTGGCTTGCCGGTAGCTTGCCCTCAGGCCGCCAGCCACTGGCATAGTCGTTGTCCGGTTTCCCGGGTCCCCGAGAAGGCTTCGCCGTTGGCCTCCCGGGCCAGGTCCGCCTTGATCAGGTCATGCAGATGTTGTGCCGCGCTGCCGATGGCCGGGTGATGGTGGGCCAGATTGTCCAGCAACATGGCCAGGCTCATCAGGGTGGCGCGGGGATCGGCCAGGTTCTGGCCGGCGATGTCCGGGGCGCTGCCGTGCACCGGTTCGAACAGGGCAGGCAGCGCCGGTTCGTCCGGGTTCAGGTTGGCGGAGGGTGCCAGCCCCGGGCCGCCGCACAGCACTGCCGCCAGGTCGGTAAGAATATCGCCGTGGAGGTTGCTGGCGACCACCACGTCGAAGCGCCAGGGGCACTGCACGAACTTCATGCAGGCCGCATCCACCAGTTCGTGGTGGGTGTCCACTTCGGGAAATTCGGCGGCAATACGCTGAAAGGTGTCCGTATACAGATCGCCCCAGAAGGGCTGGGCATTGCGCTTGGTGATCAGGCAGACCTGGGCGGCCTTGCCGTCCTTGAACTGGCGCGGCGTTTCCCGCTGTTGGGCCCGCTGCTGGGCCCGCTGGAAGGCGTGACGGATCAGCCGTTCGGTGGCGCGGGCAGTGAAAACCTCCACCTGGGTGGCCACTTCATGGGCCGTGCCCGGAGCGAGGCGACCGCCCTGACCACTGTACTCGCCTTCACTGTTTTCACGAATCACCAGCATGTCCACCTCCCGGGCGCGCGGGTCGGCAAGATACTGAGGCGCGCCGGGCAGCCAGCGGGCCGGGCGTTCGCAGGCCCACAGGTCCAGCTGTTTGCGCAGAGCCAACAAGGGGGCCAGGGAGACACTGTCGGAAAGCACAAAGCGGGAAGGCTCATCCAGCGGCCCCGGGTCACCCAGGGCGCCCAGCAGCATGGCATCAAACTCCCGCAGCTGTGCCACCCCGTCGCTGGGCATCATTTGCCCATGGTCCTGATGCCAGGCGTGGGAGGGCCAGTCAAAACGGGTATGGCTCAGTGGCAACTGGTAGCGCTGGATCAGCAGATTCAGCACCGCTTCTGCCACATCCATCACCTCCGTGCCGATGCCGTCACCGGGGAGCAGGGCGATGTTCAACGCTTGTCCCATTCCGCCTCCTAATCAGCTGCCACAAGCTCCAAGCTGCAACACGGGGTGTCGTGGCTGTAGCGGCAATACTGTGCCCGTGACCCAAGCCTTGGTGCGCGCAATCAAAGCGTTGCGATTTCTGCAAGCGATGAGTGGCGTTGCCGCTTGTGGCTTGAAGCTTGTCGCTATTTTCAGCTACCCATACACAGATACTTGTCTTCCAGATACTCATCCATGCCCTGGTGGGAGCCTTCACGGCCCAGACCAGATTCCTTGACGCCACCGAAGGGGGCTGCCGCATTGGAAATCAGGCCTTCGTTGACGCCCACCATGCCACTTTCCAGCGCTTCGGCCACGCGCCAGCAGCGGTGGATGTTGTCGCTGTAGAAATAGGCGGCCAGACCGTAAGGGGTGTCGTTGGCGATGCGAATGGCGTCCTCTTCGGTGCTGAATGGAATCACAGCGGCCAGCGGGCCAAAGGTTTCTTCCTGGCAGAGCTGCGCATTGGTGGTCACGCCGGTAATCAGGGTGGGCTGTACAAAGCTGCCGCCGCGCTCATGGCGCTGGCCGCCGGTAACCACCTTGGCGCCTTTGCCCAGGGCGTCTTCCAGATGCTCCATGACCTTGTCGGCGGCATCCCGGTTGATCAGGGCCGCCTGGCTGACGCCCTCCTCAAGGCCGTCGCCGACTTTCATGGCTTCGATGGCAGTTTTCAGTTTTTCCACGAAGGCATCGTGGATGCTGTCCTGCACCAGGAAGCGGTTCACGCAGACGCAGGTCTGACCGGTGTTGCGGAACTTGCTGGCCATGGCGCCTTCCACGGCCTTGTCCAGGTTGGCATCGTCAAAGACGATGAAGGGCGCATTGCCACCCAGTTCCAGGGACACTTTCTGGATGTGCTTGGCGCACTGGGCCATCAGCTTGGAGCCCACTTCCGTGGAGCCGGTGAAGCTCAGCTTGCGGACAATGGAGGAATCGGTCAGTGCCGTGGAAATAGCCCCGGCGCTGCCGGTAATCACGTTGAACACCCCGGCGGGGATGCCGGCACGCTCGGCCAGTTCGGCCAGAGCCAGAGCGGAGTAAGGAGTGGCGCTGGCGGGTTTGACCACCATGGTGCAGCCCGCGGCCAGGGCGGCCCCGGCCTTGCGGGTAATCATGGAGGAAGGGAAGTTCCATGGAGTGATGGCGGCGGTGACACCGATGGGCTGCTTGATCACCACAATTCGCTGGCCGGGCTTGGGGGCCGGGATGGTGTCGCCATAGGCGCGCCGGGCCTCTTCGGCAAACCATTTCAGGAAGGAGGCGGCGTAGGCGATTTCGCCTTTGGCCTCGGCCAGAGGCTTGCCTTGCTCCAGGGTCATCAGCCGGCCCAGATCATCCTGATGTTCCATCATCAGGTCGTGCCAGGTCTCCAGCAAGGAGGCCCGCTGTGCAGCGGGCAGATCCCGCCAGGCGGGAAAAGCAGCATGGGCGGCATCGATTGCCTGGCGGGTTTCCGCTTCGCCCATACGCGGGGCCGTGCCCAGGTTGTCATCGGTGGCCGGGTTGCTCACGGTGAAGGTTGAGCCATCCTCCGCATCGCACCATTGGCCATTGATATAGCACTGCTGGCGGAACAGGGCGTTGTCAGTGAGGGTAACCGTCATCGTACATCTCCCGAACTTTTTGCACCGTGTTGCGTATTACGCTAGCAAAGCAAGGGCAGATGTCCATGCCGGAAGCAAAAAATCGGTTCGGGGTCTAAGGAAAAGATGGGAAGGAGTTGGGAGGGGAGGACAACAACGTCGCCGTAGGAGCGCCGCTTGAGGCGCGAATGATACGGAGCGAGTACCGAGAAGCGAGTAACGAAACTCAAAACCGAAGTTCGTATCGCCTTTCGCAACTCGCTTCTCGTTACTCGCCTCGGATTTTGCCGATTCGCGCCTCAAACGGCGCTCCTACAGCGGCGTCCGATAGAGGGTCTACCGACGCAAACTCTCGTTCAGGTGCGGTTTGATCTTCTGCAGCAGGCCCTTGAAGACTTTCGGGCTGCCGGCGACGATGCCGCCGCTTTCCAGGAATTTGTGGCCACCGCTCAGGTCGCCTACCAGACCGCCGGCTTCGGTGATCAGCAGTGCGCCAGCGGCCAGGTCCCACTCGGACAGGCCGAATTCGAAGAAGCCGTCCAGGCGGCCGGCGGCCAGCCAGGCCAGATCCAGCGCAGCAGAGCCCGGGCGGCGCAGGCCGGCGGTGGAGGCGGCGATGTCGGCAAACATGCCCAGATAGGCGTCCATATGCGGCGCCTGGTCCTTGCGGAACGGGAAACCGGTACCGATCAGACAACCTTCCAGGCCGGGGCGGTTGGTACAGCGGATACGACGGCCGTTGAGGGCGGCGCCACGGCCGCGGCTGGCGGTGAATTCTTCATCCCGGTTGGGATCATAAATCACCGCATGTTCCAGCTTGCCCCGGTATTTCAGGGCGATGGACACGCAGTACTGGGGGAAGCCGTGGATAAAGTTGGTGGTGCCATCCAGCGGGTCGATTACCCACTGGTATTCTGCCCCGTCACCCTTGCCGCGGGTTTCGCCGGATTCCTCGGCCAGGATGCTGTGATCCGGGTAGGCCTTGAGGATAACCTCGATGATGCGTTGTTCGGCAGCCCGGTCCACTTCGGTGACGAAGTCGTTCATCCCTTTCTTGCTGACAGATAACGGGTCATTGCTTTCGGCAGCACGACGAATCAGGTTACCCGCCTGACGGGCGGCTCGCAGGGCAATGTTCACTTGCGGCGCATGCATGCATCTGTCCTCAAAAAATGGGCTTGGGTTGTCAAAGAACGCCCGGCCAAATAAACCGGGGCGCGGATTGTAGCAGAGCCCGCGCGATCAGGGCAGCGTTGGGTGCCACTTAAGGGATTATTCAGTGATTCCCATGATAACATTGCCGCCTTTTCCGGCCAGACCCGTGTACAGGTACCTTTCATGCTAGAAAATGTGCGTATTGTGATGGTGGAAACCTCCCATCCCGGCAACATCGGTGCCGCGGCCCGGGCCATGAAGACCATGGGGCTGGCGGACCTGCGACTGGTTCAGCCCCGGGATTTCCCGTCCGTGGAAGCCACCACCCGGGCCTCCGGGGCAGGCGATGTGTTGGAAGCCGCCCAGGTCTGCGAGACTTTGGATGAGGCTCTGGAGGGAGCCACCCTGGTGATCGGCACCAGCGCCCGCCAGCGACGTATTCCCTGGCCCTGTCTGACCCCCCGGCAGCTGGCAGCGCAATTGTCCCACGAGCCTGATGACACCCGTATTGCGGTGCTGTTCGGTCGTGAGGATCGGGGGCTCACCAATGACGAGCTGCGCCGCTGTAACCTGCATGTGAGTGTGCCCACCAATCCCGAGTACGGGGTCTTGAATGTGGCGTCGGCGGTCCAATTAATCAGTTACGAGCTGCGTATGGCTCTGCTGGGGGATGATTTCGATCTGAAGGAAGCCCGTTCCCGCCGCGAGGCAATGCCGCTGCCGGAGATGTTCTGGGATGAGCCGTTGGCCAGTAACGAGGCGGTGGCCGGTTTCCTGGATCACTTGGAAAACGTCATGACGCAGAGCGGTTTCCTGAATCCGCAGCAGCCTGGTCAGGTCATGACGAGAATGCGTCGTTTGTTTATGCGCGCGCGACCGGACAAAATGGAAATGAGCATTTTGCGTGGTGTGCTGGTGGCGCTGGAAAGAAAAATGCCGCGGAATGACGGGGAATAGTTCCCGCTCCCCGTGGTATCCAACCGGTTACGCCTGAGACGAGGTATCTATGTTTGATCGAGTACGCGAGGACATCGCGTCGGTATTCCACCGGGACCCGGCGGCACGTAACACCCTGGAGGTGTTGCTGAACTACCCGGGCCTGCACGCCGTGCTGTTCCACCGCCTCGCCCACGCCCTGTGGAAACGGAACTTCAAGCAGCTGGCGAGATTTGTTTCCACCTTTGCTCGCTGGATGACTGGTATCGAGATCCACCCTGGAGCCAAGATCGGTCGACGCTTCTTTATCGATCACGGCATGGGCGTGGTGATTGGCGAAACCGCGGAAATCGGCGATGACGTGACGCTCTATCACGGCGTCACTCTGGGGGGCACCAGCTGGAACAAGGGCAAGCGCCATCCGACCCTGGAGGACGGTGTGGTGGTCGGCGCCGGCGCCAAGGTGCTGGGCCCCTTCACCGTACACAAGAACGCCAAGATCGGTTCCAACTCCGTGGTCACCAAGGAAGTGCCGGAAGGGGCAACGGTGATCGGCATTCCCGGCCGGGTGGTCAGCAAGCCGATCACCGAGACGGAAAAGAACCGTCAGGAAATGGCAGAGAAGATCGGCTTTCAAGCCTATGGTGTCAGCAACGATATGCCCGATCCGGTGGCTGAAGCCATCCATCTTCTGCTGGATCACATGCACGCAGTGGACAACAAGCTGGACCGGGTCTGCAATAATCTCAAGAAGCAGGGGATTCAGGGTTGCGACGAGAAGTTGCCGGAGTTGAAAGACGAGGATTTCGAACCGGTCAACGCCGGCGGCACAGACTGAAGAGCAGTTGAAAGTTTCAAGTTGAAAGTTACAACGCGAAAAAGATTTTTCGCGTGCTGAAAGTGAAGAGGCCGCGCCCAAACTCTGGGCGCGGCCTCTTCACTTTCAGATTTGCAATGCCAGGTTCGCGTTGCAGCTTGAAACTTGTTACTTGCAACTAGACGTTAAACCGGAAGTGCACTACATCCCCATCCTTGACGATATATTCCTTGCCTTCCAGGCGCCATTTGCCGGCATCCTTGGCGCCAGCTTCGCCGTTATGCTCGATGTAGTCCTCGTAGGCAGTGACTTCGGCGCGGATAAAACCTTTTTCGAAATCGGTGTGGATCACACCGGCGGCCTGGGGGGCGGTGGCGCCCACGCGAACGGTCCAGGCGCGTACTTCCTTCTTGCCTGCGGTGAAGTAGGTCTGCAGGCCCAGCAGGTTGAAGCCGGCGCGGATTACCCGGTTCAGGCCTGGCTCTTCCATGCCCAGATCGGCCAGGAAATCGGCTTTCTCTTCGTCGTCCAGCTCGGCAATTTCCGATTCGATCTTGGCGCAGATCGGCACCACGGAGGAATTTTCCTTCTCGGCCAGTTCACGTACGGCGTCCAGCAGGGCGTTGTCCTCAAAGCCACCTTCGTCCACGTTGGCGATGTACATGGTCGGCTTCAGGGTCAGCAGGTTCAGGCTCTTGATGGCCTTGCGCTCATCATCGTTCAGATCCACTGATCGGGCCGGTTCGCCTTCGTTGAGGGCGGGCAGCACCTTGTCCAGCACCGGCAGCAAGCCCTTGGCGTCCTTGTCCTGGCCCTTGGCAGCCTTGGTGGCGCGCAGGTGGGCTTTCTCCACCGTATCCAGGTCGGCCAGGGCCAACTCGGTGTTGATCACAGAAATATCGTCCAGCGGCGAAACCTTGCCGGACACATGGATTACGTTTTCATCATCGAAGCAGCGCACCACATGGGCGATGGCATCGGTTTCACGGATATTGGCGAGAAACTTGTTGCCCAGGCCCTCGCCTTTGGAGGCCCCGGCAACCAGGCCGGCGATATCCACAAATTCCATGGTGGCAGGCATTACCCGCTCCGGGCTGACAATGGCGGACAGCTTGTCCAGACGCAGATCCGGCACCGGTACCACGCCGGTGTTGGGCTCAATGGTGCAGAACGGGAAGTTCTCGGCATCAATCCCCGCTTTGGTCAGCGCGTTGAACAGGGTGGATTTGCCCACGTTGGGCAGACCGACGATACCGCATTTGAAACCCATGACAGACCTCCGTTTTTCGAGGCCGCAATGCTACTCAAGGCGGGTTGAAAAAGCGACCACCGCCGGGCATTTCGCAGTGAGCGGACAGGTTGCTGGCGGGACGGGCGTGTCAGGCGCTGTTGCCGATAAAGACGGAGAAGTCCGGGCTAGACTGCTGACGAGTCCTTACTGAGCAAGAGTCATCATGGCCGAACGAATTCTTTATCAGTTCCCCATCTCCCATTATTGCGAGAAATCCCGCTGGCAGCTGGACCACAAGGGCTTGGCTTACCGTACGGTCAATCTGCTGCCGGTGGCTCACCGGTTGCGAACCCAGTGGCTGGCCCGGGCCAATACGGTACCGTTGCTGCGTGACGGCAAGCGCCGGGTGAGCGATTCCACCCGGATTGCCTACTATCTGGAAAAGTATTACCCCGAGCAGCCATTGTTACCCAGAGCCAGTGATGCGCGAGCCAGAGTCATCGAGCTGGAACAGCAATTTGATCGTTTTGGGATCCACGTGCGCCGCTGGGCCTACGGTCATATTCTCGATCGCCCGGAAGTGCTGTCAGCTCTGGTGGGCGAATGCGGTTTGCCAAGGCCCGTAGAGCGGCTGGCTGGCCCGGTGGTGCGAGAGGCGATTCGGCGAGGTTACGCCATTAATCCGCGTTCGGTGATGCGTTCCGAGCAGCGAGTGGAAGAGGCTCTGACTCTCCTGGAAAGCACCCTGAAGAAAGGGGGAGGTCGCTATCTGGTGGGCAATAGTTTTAGCCTGGCGGATATCACTGCTGCCAGCATGCTGGCGCCGTTGGTGAGTCCGGAAGGGTCTCCCTGGGACCTGTTTGCGCAAGACAGCTTGCCGCCTGCGTTGCACGCCCAGATCGAAAAATGGCGATCCCGGCCAGCCGGAGAATGGTTGCTGGCGAGGTACGCGGAAGATAGGTAAAAATTAGCTACGAGCTACGAGCTACGAGCTACGAGCCGCAGTCAGGCCTTAAACCCGTTCAACCGATTCATCGCCCCGTTCAAATCCCCGCGCAGCATATCGGTGGTGTGATAGGCCGCTTCGTCGATGGCGCGGTCGATCAGGTCGCGGTCGGCCTGGGAGGGCTTATTGAGTACATGGGGGGTGACGCGGTCGGCGGAGCCGGGGTGGCCGATACCGATGCGTAGCCGGTAGAAATCGCGGCTGTTGCCATGCTTGCTAATGATGTCGCGCAGACCGTTATGGCCGCCATGGCCGCCGCCTTGTTTGAAGCGGGCACAACCGGGAGGCAGATCCAGTTCGTCATGGGCGACGAGCATCTGCGTGACAGGAATTTTGAAGAAGTTCGCCAGAGCGGCGGTGGCCTGACCACTGCGGTTCATGAAGGTAGTGGGGACCAGCAGGCGAATGGTTTCGCCTTCGAAGGTAAAGGTGCCGGTAAGGCCGAAGTATTTCTTGTCTTCGGAAAGGAAAACGCCCTGGCGACGGGCCAGGGCGTCCACATACCAGACGCCGGCATTGTGGCGGGTGTCCTCGTATTCGCGACCCGGGTTACCCAGGCCTACGATCAGTCGAACCGGTTCCGCCACAGCCACAGTGCGTCTTATTCCTCGCCAGCGGCTTCTTCGCCTTCGCCGTCTTCGTCGTCAGCAGACGCACGGACTTTCGGCGCGTGAATCGCGGCTACCGGCTGGTCGTGGTCTTCACCGAGTGCGAGCTGGGTCAGTTCCACGCCTTTCGGCAGTTTCAGGTCAGACAAGTGAACAATGCTGTCCAGCTCGGCCGCTGCCATGTCCACTTCGATGAACTCGGGCAGGTCCTGCGGTAGACAGCTGACTTCCACCTCGGCGATGTTGTGTTGGATCTCGCCGCCCTGTTTCTTCACACCAATGGAGCTTTCTTCATTGATGAAGTGCAGGGGCACGTTCATGGTGATCTTGTGGGTCTTGTCCACACGCAGGAAATCCACGTGCATCGGGTGACCTTTGGCCGGGTGACGCTGCATGTCACGCAATACGGCCTGCACCTCGGCGCCGTCCAGTTTCAGGGTCAGCACGTGGCTGTAGAAGGCTTCGGTTTCCAGGGCCTTTTTCAGTTCACGCAGCTCCACGCTGATCATCTGCGGCTCGGCGTCGCCACCGTAAATGATGCCGGGAACACGTTCTTGCAGACGACGCAGGCGGCGGCTCGCACCTTTCCCCATGTCGCTGCGGCTTTCAGCGAATAGCTGGAATTCATTGGACATGATATGTCTCCATTTAGCTCTCGGGCTTCCCGCGACCAGGTCGGCCAGAGAGGTTGATATAACCACGGAGGATTCCGCGGGGGCGCGATTATGCAGGAAAAAGGCGCCGCGTGCCAGCAGAAAGGGCTTCAAGCCGCAAGCTACAAGCTGCAACACGGTTTGGGATTGGGGGTGGCCCGGAATGAAAGAGGCCGCGCACAGGAGCTGTGCGCGGCCTCAGGAGCTTCAATCTGGCAACAACGTGTTGAAGCTTGTAGCTTGTTGCTGATTTACACCAGCTCCAGCCGGTCGAACATGGCGCTCAGGGACTCTTCGTTGTTCACCCGGCGGATCGTTTCGGCCAGCATCGGGGCCAGGCTGAGTACGCGGATGTTGGCGCAGGCGCGGCCGGCCTCGGACAGCGGGATGGTGTCGGTGACTACCAGCTGGTCCAGAGCGCTGTTGGCAATGTTGTCGATGGCAGGGCCGGACAATACCGGGTGGGTAATGTAGGCGTAGACCTTGGCGGCACCGTGGTCTTTCAGGGCCTGGGCTGCCTTGCACAGGGTGCCGGCGGTATCGACCATGTCGTCCACCAGGATACAGGTGCGACCTTCCACTTCACCGATGATGTGCATCACCTGGGATACATTGGCCTTGGGGCGACGCTTGTCGATGATGGCCAGGTCGGCATCGTTGAGTTGCTTGGCCAGGGCGCGGGCACGGACCACGCCGCCCACATCCGGGGATACCACCATCAGGTCATCGTGGTTCTGACGCTCGATATCCGCCACGATCAGCGGGGTGGCGTAGACGTTGTCCACCGGAATGTCGAAGAAGCCCTGAATCTGATCGGCGTGCAGGTCGACGGTGACAACCCGGTCGATGCCCACGGCAGTGATCATGTCGGCAACCACCTTGGCGGTGATTGGTACCCGTGCGGAGCGCACCCGGCGATCCTGGCGGGCGTAGCCGAAGTAGGGCATCACGGCGGTGATCCGGCCTGCAGAGGAGCGACGCAGGGCGTCGGCCATGACCAGCAACTCCATGATGTTGTTGTTGGTCGGGTTGCAGGTGGATTGCACGATAAAGACGTCTTTGCCGCGCACGTTTTCCTGGATTTCCACGGCAACTTCGCCATCGCTGAAGGTGCCCACATCGGCGTTGCCGATGGGCAGGTTCAGATGTTGAACCATGGCCTGGGCCAGTTCGGGATTAGCGTTACCGGTGAAAACGACGAGCTTGGACACTGGCGCCCCCTGGGGTCTTGCGTGATGAATTTAGCAAGCCGCCGAGGGGATTGATGGCTGGCGGCGTGCCGGGAAGAAAATGGCTGGGGTACCAGGACTCGAACCTGGGAATGACGGGATCAAAACCCGTTGCCTTACCAACTTGGCTATACCCCAACACTCGGTTTCAGGTCTGCACTATTTACCTTTTCGTGCAGATTTGCCTGAATTCTGTGTCGCTCGAAACTTCGCCAGTGTCTCTCCCAGTATCTGGTGGAGAGGAGAAGTATTACAGCTTCGAGCAACGAAACCTGTCCAGTGTTGTGGCAACTGTTGCAGCAAATGCTGCCCCTGTTGCGGTCCGGTGAGGCGCGCAAAACAACAAGCGCCGGTGCCGGTCATACGGGCGTTACCCGTATGATGCCTGAGCCAGTGGAGCAATTCTCCGATTTCCGGAAAATGCCTGGTTGCTGCCGCTTCACAGTCGTTGCGAAAGTCGCGGGTCAGCACCACCTCAAGCGAGGCCGGTAATTTACTGACGGGGGTATCCCTTGTCAATTGCCGGTCGCCGAAAATTCGAGCAGTTGATACATGAATTCCTGGATGAACGACCAAAAAATCAGCATCCGGCAGAGAAACGGGGGTAATTTGCTCGCCAACACCTTCTGCCCAGGCACTTTTGCCGCGCACGAAGACCGGCACATCTGCACCCAGCGATAACCCCAGTTCCGCCAGGGTATCTTCGGACAGATTCAGCTCCCACAGTGAATTGAGCCCCAACAGGGTGGTGGCCGCATCGGAGGAGCCACCGCCCACACCGCCGCCCATGGGCAGGTGCTTTTCCAGGCGGATGCGGGCGCCGGCACGGCAGCCGGTATGAGTCTGGAGCAGACGGGCGGCGCGCAGTATCAGGTTGCTGTCGTCGGTGGGCACGTCGGCCTGGTCACATTCCAGGCTCAGGGTGTCTGCCGGGGCAAAGTGCAGGATGTCACCCTGGTCGAGCAGGGCGAACAGGGTCTGCAGTTCATGGTAGCCGTCCGGCCGACGGCCGGTAATATGCAGAAACAGGTTCAGTTTGCCAGGGGCCGGAAGGGTGAACATGGTCATTTTTCGGCGCCGGGCTGCCAGTCCTTGATCAACAGGGTGAAACGGTTGCCATTTTGCCGTGCCTTGATGCGATAGGGCAGGGTAATGCCGGCCACCGGCTGATAACGGTCGAATTCCAGGCTCCAGCCCAGTTGCTGCAGGGTTTGCAGTTGGCCGCTTTCGTCATAGTCGGCATCGCCACGAGCGCCGGGCCAGGGCAGCCCCCGGGCCCAGTACTGGAGGGCCGAGACCGGCAGCCAGAAGCCGGTCAGGTGCCAGGCCAGTTCCCCGGGGCTGCGTGCCTGATATTGGTCCTTGGCGGTAATCAGTTCCGCACGGCCACTGTCCCAGCGCAAATCGGCGCTACCGAATCCCAGGGGGCCGGAAAAGCGGATCTGGCCACGGTTGGGCTTCTGGGCCCAGTCGAAGGAGGCGCTGCCGCCGTCACTGGCGGTGCGGTAGCCAAGCTTGCCGCTTATTGTCCAGCGGTCGATCTGGTTCGGGTGCTCGAAGGTGCCAGTGACAGTGGGGCGCAGCTGGCAGGCACTCATGGCCAGAGTCAGCATGGCCAGGCTGATGATTCGGGTGGTGCTCAGGATCACAGGCGGGCTCCGAGTTTTTCCATGACTTCACGGATATGGGGGGCGTCGGGATTGGTTTCCAGGGTGTCGCGCCATACCTGGCGGGCCTGGTTCTGGGCACCCAGTACCCAGAGAACTTCGCCATAATGGGCGGCCACTTCCGGATCGGGGAATTTTTCATAGGCCCGGCGTAAATACTCGCGGGCGGCTTCCGGCTCGCCGCGCTTGTAGAGAACCCAGCCCATGGAATCCAGGATGGCCGGGTCATCAGGGCGCAACTCCAGAGCCCGTGAGATGTAATCGTAGGCTTCGTCCAGGCGCTGGGTGCGGTTGGCCAGGGTATAACCCAGGGCATTCAGGGTGCTGGCATCGTCGGGATTGATTGATAACACGTGCCGAAGGTCGGTTTCCATTTTGTCCAGATCGCCGATAGTTTCCGCGACCATCGCCCGGCTGTAGAGCAGCTCGGTATTATCGGGTTCTGCCTTCACCGCCCGGTCCAGCAGAGCCAGAGCTCCCTGGGGGTTGCCGGTGCTGCTACGCATTTCCGCTTCCGTAATGATCAGGCTGGTGCTCAGTTCCGGGTGCTTCCCGGCGAGGCTGGCCATCAGGGCGCTGGCTTGATCCTGATTGTCTAGCTGGTAAAGCAGGCGAGCGGCCTGAACGTTGGCGCGGACGGCTTGAGCGCCCTGGACTTTCAGGTAGTGATCCACCGCCTCATTCAGATTTTCCGCCTGTTCGGCGGCCTGCCCCAGGTAGAGGTGCATGTCGTCGGGACGATAGTTTTCAGACAACAGGGCCTGGAGTTCCTGACGGGCTGAGTTGGTGGCACCGGCTTCCAGCGCTAGCAGGGCCAAGGAGAAACGCAAATCCAGATCCTGAGGGTGCTGTTCAGCCAAGATGGATAGCTGCTTTTCTGCGTTTCTTGTGGCGCCGGTGGCCAGCAACATGCGGATATAGGTAATGCGAGGGCGCCGCGCATCCGGGTATTTGCGGACCAGTTTCTTCAGATGTCGAAGCGCTTTTTTTTCTTCGCCGAGTTTGTGCAGTAACTGAGCCTTGAGTAGCAGCGCATCTTCGTGCCGAGGCATCAGATCAAGTGCCCGTTCGTCAGCCTCCAGGGCGCCGGCATAATCGCCTTCCTGTTCAAGCCACAGCGCGCGGGCGTACCACAGCGGTGCCTGATCCGGATAACGGTCGGAGAGCTGTGCCAGCGCCTGGACCAGTTGCCGGTTGCCCTGGGCATCCAGTCCTCGGGCTTGGCCGACCAGGCGACCCAGAGCTTCACCGCCGTGTTCGCCAAGCAGGGTGTCCAGGTAACGGCTGGCGGCGTCAATGTTGCCCAGCCGGATTTCCGACAGAATGGCCAGTTGCAGGGCCTCTTCGTTAGCTGGTTCCTGTTCCAGCCATAGCTCGCTCAGTGCCAGGGCCTGTTGGTGGTCTTCCAGGTAATGGGCCAGCTGGGCCGCCTGGCTGATCACTTGTGGATCGCCGGTGTTGTGGGCTGCCTGGCTGTAATAGGCCAGCGTCACCCCAAGAGATTGACGTTGGGCGGCCACTTCCGCCACCAGCAGGTCGGAAAGGGTCTCGCTATCGTAGCTCGGGGCGGCCCGGGTGGCCGCAGGGGGCTCGGGCTCGGCAGCTTTCGGGGCCGGTGACTTGGTGGCGCAACCGTTGAGTAAGAGGGCGCCGCAAAGTGGCAGAAAAAGGAATCGCGTCATTAAAGGGGGTATGCCTGTTTTATGGTCCGGCTATCATGGCACAGCGATCCGGGATTGCCCAAACCCGGGCTTTCTGTGCCGTTGATTCGCCGGCCCGTCATTGTTTTGGGGGGCGCTTTCACGCAAAATGCGTGACCCTTGCGTGGCCTGTTTTCACCGGGCTATTGCCTTCTGACGGGTGCGGCAGGCAGACAGTTCCATACTGATCGCTCCATGTACTGCCGCCCTTGTGTAAACCGGTGAGGAAAGTGGCCCGGGTCTGCTGCGGGCACGAGAGTCTATGAATCTAGTCGCTGTTGGCGTAAATCACACCACCGCGGATGTGGAGTTGCGTGAACGTCTGGCGTTTTCCACGCAGCAGGCGGAAGCGGCGCTGGCCAGCCTGCGAGACATGCCCGGGGTGCGCGAGGCGGCCCTGCTTTCTACCTGTAACCGTACCGAATTGTATTGTCTGGTTGACGAGACGGCCCCGGATTTTGCTGCCTGGCTGGCGCAAAGCCGCCATTTGCCGGTGGACAAGTTGGTGTCCGTGCTCTACCAGCACCAGGGCGAGCAGGCTCTCGAGCACATGATGCGGGTGGCCGGCGGCCTGGATTCGCTGGTGCTGGGTGAGCCGCAGATTCTGGGCCAGATGCGCGAAGCCTATGCCCGTGCTCATGAGGCGGGGTTGTTGAATGGCGAGTTGTCGCGGCTGTTCCAGGAAGTGTTTTCGGTGGCCAAGCGCATCCGGACAGAAACCGGAATCGGCGCCAATCCGGTATCCGTAGCCTATGCAGCGGTGTCCTTTGCCCGCCATATCTTTGCCGATCTGAAAAAGAGCCGTGCCCTGTTGATCGGGGCCGGTGAAATGATCGAACTGGTGGCCCGCCATCTGAGTGAGCAGCAGGTCAGCGAGATTATCATCGCCAACCGCACCCAGCAGCGTGCCGCGGAGCTGGCTGCCAGTGTTGGCGGGCGAGGAATCAGCCTGGAAGAGCTGCCGGTGGCTCTGGAACGGGCAGATATCCTGATTTCCTGTACAGCGGCGCCTCTGCCAATTCTGGGTAAAGGCATGGTGGAGCGGGCGCTGAAGAAACGTCGTCACAAACCCATGTTCATGGTGGATATTGCCGTGCCCCGGGATATCGAACCGGAGGTGGGGGATCTGGATGATGTCTATCTGTACACGGTGGATCATCTGCAGGAAGCCATTCAGGAAAATGTCCGAGCCCGTCAGCAGGCGGCCCAGGAGGCTGCCGAGCTGATCCGTGATGCCATAGTGCGTCACCGCCGCCAGCGCCGTGAGCAGGATGCAGTGAGCGTGTTGCGAGAGTATCGCCAGCAGCGAACCAGCCTTGCCGAGAGCGAGCTGGAGAAAGCGCTTCAGCAGCTGCAAAACGGCGCAGACCCGGAACAGGTGCTGCGCAAATTTCAGCACTCCCTGGTCAACAAGTGGCTGCATACGCCCAGTGTGACCCTGCGCAAGCTGGCTGCGGAGGGCCGGGCAGAATCATTGCTGCTGGCCCGCGAGTTGCTGCTTGACGACCCGGACTCCCCGTCCGAACCGAAATAAATCCCTCTGAGGGTCTTATGAAAGCGTCTTTGCAAGGCAAGCTGGAAAAGCTGGCCGACCGTTTTGAAGAATTGTCCGGTCTTTTGTCGGATCCGGAGATTATCGGTAACCAGAAAAAATTTCGGGACCTGTCCCGGGAATATTCGGAAATCGATCCGGTGGTGAAGTGTTATCAGGATTACCTGAAAGTCGCTGCCAATCTGGAGGCGGCCAGGGCAATGCAGGATGACAGTGATCCCGAGATGCGTGAAATGGGGCAGGAAGAAGCCCGTGAGGCGACGACCAGGATGGATGCGCTGGCCGACGAGCTGCAGAAACTGATGTTGCCCAAGGATCCTCGTGACGGCGCCAATGTGTTCCTGGAAGTACGCGCCGGTACCGGCGGAGATGAGGCGGCGATTTTTGCCGGTGATCTGTTTCGCATGTACAGCAAATATGCCGAGCAAAATGGCTGGAAAGTCGAGTTGGTGAGCGCCAGCGAAGGTGAGCACGGCGGCTACAAGGAAGTGATTGCGCGGGTCATCGGTGATGGTGTCTATTCCCGCTTCAAATTTGAATCCGGTGCCCATCGGGTGCAGCGGGTACCCGCGACGGAATCCCAGGGGCGCATTCATACCTCCGCCTGTACGGTTGCGATCATGGCGGAAGCCGAAGACCTCGGTGATATCCAGATTCGCACCGAAGACCTGCGTATCGACACCTACCGCTCCTCCGGTGCCGGTGGGCAGCACGTGAACACAACCGACTCCGCCGTGCGCATTACCCACTTGCCCACCGGCGTGGTAGTGGAATGCCAGGACGAGCGTAGCCAGCACAAGAACAAGGCCAAGGCCATGAGCCTGCTCAGCGCCAAACTGTACGATGCCCAGCAGAATGCGGCTCATGCGGAACAGGCGGCCGAGCGTAAATCCCTGGTGGGCTCCGGTGACCGTTCCGAACGTATTCGTACCTACAATTACCCTCAGGGCCGGGTCAGTGATCATCGTATCAACCTGACGCTCTACCGGCTCGGTGAAATCATGGAAGGGGATCTGGATGAGCTGCTGGGTGCGCTGATGTCCGAACACCAGGCAGATTTGCTGGCGACACTGGGCGACAGCTGAGATGCGCATCGACACCGCGCTGCGCCTGGCCCGTGAGCGGTTGGCTGTTTCCCCCAGTGCGGATCTGGACGCCCAGATACTGCTTTGCCATGTGCTGGAGCGTCCTCGTAGCTACCTGTTTACCTGGCCCGAGCGGACGCTGAACGAGGAGCAACAGCAGCGTTTCGAATCACTGCTGATCCGTCGTGAGGCGGGCGAGCCGGTGGCCTTCCTGACCGGCCAGCGGGAATTCTTCGGGCACAATTTCCTGGTGACCGCCGATACGCTGATCCCGCGTCCGGACACTGAAACCCTGGTGGAGCTGGCTCTGCAACTGGGGCCGGCGGGCCCGGCCCGGGTGGTGGACCTGGGCACGGGTACTGGTGCCATTGGCTTGTCTCTGGCCCTGGAGCGTCCACAGTGGCAGGTAACGCTGACCGACCTGAGTGCCGCCGCCCTGTCCGTGGCCGAGAGCAATGCCCGTCAGCTGGCCGCCCGCGTTACCTTGCAGCAGGGCAGTTGGCTGCAAGGTTGCGATGGCCCCTTTGACCTGATCGTCAGCAACCCGCCCTATATCGACCCGACGGATCATCATCTTCAAGAAGGCGATGTGCGCTTCGAGCCGCGTTCTGCGTTAGTGGCAGATCAGCGGGGCCTGGCGGACCTGGCCACCATCATCACTCAGGCCTCCACTCGGCTGGTTGCCGGCGGCTGGTTGCTGCTGGAACATGGTTACCAACAGGGTGGCGAGGTGCGTGCGCTGATGGAGGCGGATGGTTTTGACGCGGTGCGCACAGAGCGGGACCTGGGGGGGAATGAGCGGGTGACGTTGGGGAGGAAGTTGACAGTTGATAGTTGACAATTGACAGCGAAAAGCCAGAAAACCGAACCGTAGGGTGCACTGAGCCTAAGGCGAACTGCACCGTGGAATTCCAATACCTTCTCGGGCCTGCGAGAGAATCATGCTCAACGACGACCAGCTACTTCGCTACAGCCGCCAGTTGATGGTAGAGGAATTTGATCTGGCCGGGCAGGAAGCCCTGGCCGGGGCGAGGGTGTTGGTGGTGGGCTGTGGCGGGTTGGCCAATCCGGCGGCGTTGTACCTGGCCGGTGCCGGGGTTGGCGAGCTGGTGCTGGCGGATGATGATGCGGTGGAGCTGAGTAATCTGCATCGGCAGGTGGCTTTCCGGGGCAAGGATGTGGGCCAGTCCAAGGCCGAGGCCCTGAAGGCGCAATTGCAGGCGCTGAACTCGGACGTGTCGGTGCAGGCGCACACAGTGCGGGTGGATGCGGACTGGCTGGACCGGGAAGTGGCCTCGGCCACTGTGGTGCTGGACTGCACCGATAATTTCGCTACCCGGCAGAGTATCAATCAGGCCTGTGTGACTCACCGGACACCGCTGGTCAGCGGCGCCGCCATCCGCATGGACGGACAGTTGGCGGTATTCGATCTGCGCCAACCGGACAGCGCCTGCTACGCCTGCGTCTATGGTGACGGTACGGACGGCGACCTGGCCTGCAGTCAGGCGGGTATTGTCGGCCCGGTGGTGGGTATCGTCGGCACCTTGCAGGCCCTGGCCACCATGCAGGTACTGCTGGGCAATCCCATGCCTGCCACCCTGCGATTGTTCGACGGGCGCACCCTGTCCTGGCGGGAAATGCGCTTCCACAAGGATCCGGCCTGCCCGGTCTGTTCCCGGCGATAGTTGCAGAGCAGGGGTGAACTGCGAGAAGCGAGCCTCAAAAGGCCCCCCACGACGCCCCAGGTTTTGCTCCTCCCTCCTCGAAGCTGGAAGCTGTCACTTACACAGCGACACTGTTTCCCTTTTCTGCCCGGGCGTAGGCTTGAAAGTAGTCTACTGTGGAGGCTGAGGTGAGCGAGACACGAGCCCGACTGGCGTCCCTGCCCCTGTTTTCGGATCTTCCCGGTGCCGCTGTCACCGCCCTGGCGGATCTGGCGGAGCCTGTCTCCCTGCCTGTGGGAGAGGTGTTGTGCCGAGCCGGGGATACCCCGCGGTGGCTGTTCGTGCTGGTGAGCGGGCGGTTGCAACAAACGGTGGCTGATTCGACCGTGCCGATCAATCCCGGTGCCTTGATCGGTGCCAGTGAGTTGCTCGGAAATCACCCCTTTGCACAGGACATTCTGGTTCTGCGTGACAGCCAGTTGCTGCGTTTTCCTGCCGAGGCCCTGGAGCCTTTTCTTCTGGAGCATCCGCCGGTGCTGCTGGCACTGAGTCGCTACCTGTTACGTCAGCGGGAAGCACCGCGACCCGGCCATGTTGCCCGCCAGGGGACTCTGTCTCTGGTGCCGGCCAGCCCCGGGGTGCCGGCAGCCACTCTGGGGGAGGAGCTGGTGGGGCGGCTAGGCCGCTGGCCTGGGGCGCGTATGGTCACCGAGGCCCATGTACTGGCGGAGCTGGGGCAGGACAGTCTTGCCGGGGATGATGATAGCGAACAGAAGCTGGAAACCTATCTGCATCGTCTGGAGGCGGCCCATCCCCATCTGGTCTATGTGGCCGATCAGGGGCAAGGCATCTGGGCCGAGCGTTGCCTGCGCCACGGTGACCGGGTACTGATGCTGGTGGAAGCCGGCGCCGAGCCGCGACCGGTGCCGGCCCTTGCCGGGTTGCCTGGGCCGTTGCTGGCACCGCTGGAGCTGGTGTTGTTGTGTGCCCGTGGCGACGCTTCCCCGCATACCCGAGCCTGGCGGGAGCTACTGAAAGCGCGCAGCCATTATTATGTGCAGCCCTGGTACGGGCCGGATCTGGATGCCCTGGCCCGGCAGATTACTGGTCGTGGGCTGGGCCTGGTGCTGGGGGGTGGTGGCGCCCGCGGCTTTGCCCATATCGGCCTGATCCGGGCGCTGGAGCAGCTGCAAATGCCGGTGGACGTGATGGGAGGTACCAGCATGGGGGCCTTCGTCTCGGCCCTGCTGGCCTGCGGGTTCAGTGCGGTGGAAATGATGCAGGTGGCAAGGGATACCTTCGTTAGCCGCAACTACCTCAATGACTATACCTTGCCTCGGGTATCGCTGATCCGTGGCCGCAAATTCCATCAGCGTCTGCAATCGGTGTTTGGCGAGCGCACCATCGAATCCCTGTGGCGCAGCTATTTCTGTGTCTCCAGCAACCTGTCCAGCGGTGAAGCGGTGGTGCATGAGTTCGGTAGTCTGGCCACCTGGGTCGGCACCAGCATGTGTGTGCCCGGGGTAGCGCCGCCGGTGCTCTTTGAAGGGGAGTTGCTGTGCGATGGCGGGGTGGTGGATAACCTGCCTACGGATGTGATGCAGGCCATGGAGCGCGGTGCCATTATCGCCTCCAGTGTCAGCGCCCAGAGCGATATTGCCCTGGAAGAGATGAAATCCAGCCTGCCGGATCCGGGGGCGCTGTTGCGTCGCCAGCGTGGTGCCAGCTGGCCCGGCTTCGGCGAGATTCTCTTGCGTACCGCTACGCTCAACAGCGACACCGTGGTCTATCCTGCCTCGGTGGCGCGCTCCGATGTGTGTCTGCATATGCCGGTGACAGATGTGAATATGTTCGATTGGAAAGCCCTGGATGCGCTGGTGGAGCGTGGGTATCAGCATGCCTTGCAGGTACTGGAACCGCTGCGGGATGAGCTGTTGGGGGAGGGCTGAGTTTTTTTTGGTAGGGTGCACTGAGCCTAAGCGAACTGCACCATGTCGGCGGTGAAGATGGTGCAGTTCGCTTAGGCTCAGTGCACCCTACACAATAGGAAAAGCTTTGGTGGCGTCAGGCGAACAACGCCTGCAGCCCATTCTCTTTTGCCAGTGTCACCAGCCGCTGTCGTAGTGCCGGATCCACCTTGCCGTAGCCATCAATGATCTCGGCGATGTCCTGTTGCCGTTGTGCAGGAAGGTATTGGGCAACCCTGACCAGGGCATGCCACTGCTCTGTGGTCAGGGCGGCTTCCATGGCCCGTTCGATGGCAGCCCGGTCCAGCATGGCATCTTGATTGCCCACTTCCTGCAGCAGCCCCGGGTCCATCATGCCGACCAGCGGCAATAACCGGCTCCACAGGCCATGCCGATCAGCGGCAGTGATGATATGACCGAGGATCTCCGGCTGCTGCCGAAGGACAGGCAGTTCCAGCAGCCGTTGCTGAGTAGCAGGCGACAGCTCGGCGATCACCGGAACCAGGTCTGGCCATAGCTGATGCTGTTCGGCCACCTGAATAATTCGCGCCAGCACGGTGGCGGGCTGGTTGGCCACCTGATCACCGAGCTGGTGTTTCAGTTCGTAGCCCAGGTTGCCGAGCAAGGCGATCACTTCCAGCATCAGGTCGTTGTCCGGGTCCGTGGCGAGCAGCACGGCCTGAGCCAGTCGTTCCCGGGGCAGTAATCGCACCAGGTGGTCCAGTCGGGTACGTGATTCCATGAACAGGGCAATGCGTAGCAGGTGGCCGTCGTCGTCCACCGCGTCCATGACGGCCCGGGTGGCGTCGTCGTCCAGGGCGTCGGCTACCCGGCCGAGCAGTATGAAGGCGCCCTCATCAATCAGTGCCAGGGCGGTGTCCACCAGCAGGGCCGCGGGCAGTTGGCGAATCAGTTCACGGCTGCGCTGGGGGTCAAGATGCTGGCAAACCCGGGCCAGAAACGAGGCAGGGAGGCGTTGGGCAATGGCTGCACCTCGATGGGACGGCATTTCTGTGGCGATACGGGCGGTGAGCAATGGTCCGGCACGGCGAGCCAGGGCAGCCATAAGAGGTGACGGTGCGATCGAGGTCCATTGCGCCCAGCGGCGGAACCGGTCTCGATCAGCGGTAAGGCACGTTTCCTCACAAAGATGGCGGAGCTGACGAAGGGCTTCCGGCGGGTAGACAGTCAGGTCCGCCAGTGACGACGCCGGTTGGTCCAGCAGGGCTGAAAGTTTGCGCACCTCGATCTGGCTGGCCAGCATCTCAGTTCTCCCGGCCGGTAGCAGAACCCAGTAGCGGGCGCAGCAAGCGGGGCAGGGCAGCGCGTAGAGCCTGCTTCAGGGCCTGGTGCTGTCTTTGCTGACAGCCCTGAATCAGGGTCGCCAGCTGTTGCTGGCGGTCTCTGTCCAGCGTACCCAATTCCGCCAGGGTGCTTGGGGGGCAGCCCAGCGTGTCGGCCAGGGGGCCGGAATCGCTGTTGTCGCCGTTACTCTGCGGGTGTTTGCGTTTCACCATCATTGTCCTGGCGGATGGGAGGACTCTCCGGTGGGGTACTGTTTTGCTGTTCCGGTGTCAGGTTGAAACCGGGTTGGGTGATCTCTGGCTCGGAATCAGACAGGAAATAAACGGCCACCAGAATCAACAGGCAGATAATGATGGCGATGGAGAGAATATGGCGCATGGTCGGAACCTCCCTGGCTGAGCGCGAAGGTCGGCCTTGCAAGAAGCTGTGCTGGCCAACCTCTGTCACTCCAATATAGGCCCCTTTGTCGGGAGGGACAATGCGGGGCTCCCACGCACATGTTCAGGCAGACAGCTGAACAACCTGACTGTTTAGGTCCGTGATTTGCCGGGCCATGTCGGTAAGCAGGCTGTGAATCATGCCCGGGTTGGTGCGGATCAGGTCTTTGAACTGGTGCTTGGGCACCTTGACCACGGAGCAGCGTTGTTTTGCTCTCACCGTGGCGCTGCGCGGGGAGTGGGTGAGCAGGGCAATGGCGCCAAGCACCTCGCCTTCGCTGACACGGCCGACGACCACGTCATCCACCAGCACATCTGCCTGGCCTTCGAACAAGCTGAACACATAGTCTGCGGGCTCGCCCTGGCGAATGATCACGTCGCCGGGCTCGAAATAGGCAAAACCCGGTGTAGTGTGACTTTCTTCCGGTACATAGGCTGCCAGCAAGCGCACCAGCATGGCCTGCTGGATGGTGAGGATGCGGGTCCAAAGGCGTGCCAGCTGTTCATCGGCCAGTGCCGCTTCCACCAGCTTGACGGTGGGGTAGGCGGCCAGAAGCACGGCGCTTTCCGCGTAGTAGGTGACCTCATCGTTGCCTGCATCGGGGAGAATCATGTCCCCCTCGTCCCAGGTGAACAACTTGCGCTCCTGGCAGCGCATGCCCAGCATGCCGCCTTTCACCACATAGGTGGTATCGGCACACATACCCTGCTGGAAGGCATCCTCTGTGGGGGCCAGGGGAAAGGACTGGGGCTGTAGCGGGAGCTGCCCGATAAATTCATCGACCAGACGTTTGTACATGCGGGTCAGGGCGGAAAAGCCGCCACTGGCTTCGGCCACGGAAATCATGCAGTGCCTCAACAAACTCAGATTTTTGCCTGAGTATGCAGCAAGATGAGGCTACGAAACAGGGGTGAGTTGGCAGTTGCAGGGGGGCTATCTTGCTGTTTGATCAGGGAGCAACCCGCAGCGCGCTTGGCTCCCCGAGGTCATTGTTTTAGTAATCCCGTTCGCGGGAAGCAAATTTCGGTGGGGCTTTTTTCTGGTTGGCCTGCATGGCGCGGCGCTGGTTCTTGCTGCGTAACAGCTTGAATTGCAGCTTGCTTTCCACATCGAATGCCTGGGCTTCGGGGGCATTCCAGGTTTGCTGGAACAGACTTTTGGCGGCACTGATGCCGTCCGGTGAGCGACTCTTTATCGCCTCTGCCAGTTGTTCCGCCTCCGCAAGCGGGTCGTTGGCCACCCGTGTGACCAGGTTCAGGGTCTTGGCTTCTTCACCTTTGAACAGGCGGCCGGTCATGGTCAATTCCTTGGCCACATCCATGGGTACCAGCTCACGTAGGGTGACGCTGCCGGTCATGTCCGGTATCAGGCCCCACTTGATTTCCATGATGGACATTTCGCAGTCCGGGGTGCTGATACGGAAATCCGCGGCCAGGGCGATCTGCATACCGCCGCCGTAGCAGTAACCATGCAGTACTGTGATGACCGGAATGGGTAGTTCGCGCCAGCACCAGCAGACTTCCTGAAACAGGTTGGTTTTCTTGACGCCGTATTTGGTGAAACCTTTCAGCAATTTCAGTGGTTGCTTCATCACTGTGCCGAAATCCAGCCCGGCACAAAATGCCTTGCCGTCGCCTTGCATGATCACCACGCGCAGGCTCTTGTCTTTGCGCACGGCTTTGGCAGCTTCCACCAGACCCTCCATCATGGCGAAATCCAGGCCGTTGTACTTGTCGGCGCGGTTCAGAGTGACATAGGCAATGTCGTTTTTCTTTTCCAGGGTGACGCGGTTCTGGAATGTTTGAATGGTCATGGTTGGATCCTGTTAGGGGTCGGACGTCTGAGGCCGGACGTCCGGCCCTGATCTTTATCCCAGTTTTTCCTTGAGCAACTGATTCAGTTGCTGCGGGTTCGCCTTGCCCTGTGTCGCTTTCATTGCCTGGCCCACAAAGAAACCGATTTTTTTCTTTTTCTTGGCATCATCAGAGTTGCGGTAATCCTCAACCTGGGGCGCGTTATTGGCGATGATGTCATCGACAATTTTTTCCAGCTCACCGCTGTCGCTCATCTGCTTGAGGCCCTTGGCCTCAATGATGGCATCCGGGTCGCCTTCACCGGCCCAGCAGGCTTCGAAGACCTGTTTGGCAATCTTGGAGCTGATGGTGCCGTCTTTCAGGCGGGCAATCAGCTGGCCCAGTTGTTCGGCGCTGACCGGACTGTCGCTGATGTCTTTTTCTTCCGCGTTCAATCTGGCGGCCAGTTCGCCCATCACCCAGTTGGCTGCCAGCTTGGCGTCACCACCGGCGTTGGCGACTCCTTCAAAGAACGCAGAGGTGGCGATGGAGCCGGATAATAGATCCGCGTCGTACTCGGACAGCTGGTAGTCGTCCATGAACCGTGCCTTGCGCGCATTGGGCAGCTCCGGCATGGCCGCTTTCAGTGCTTCCAGGTCTGCGTCGGTGATGGCCACTGGCAGCAGATCCGGGCAGGGGAAATAACGGTAATCGTTGGCGTCTTCCTTGCTGCGCATGGAGCGGGCGGTGTGGGTGTCGCCATTGTACAAACGGGTTTCCTGCACAATCTCGCCGCCGTCTTCCAGCACATCAATTTGCCGTTCCACTTCCAGCTTGATGGCCCGTTCCATAAAACGGAAGGAGTTCAGGTTCTTGGTCTCCGTGCGGGTGCCCAGCGGGTCGCCAGGTTTGCGGATGGACACGTTCACATCAAAGCGCATGTTGCCCTGTGACATGTCGCCATCGCTGATGCCGATGGAGGTGACAATCGCATGGAGTTTGCGTGCAAAGGCTACGGCTTCTTCCGCATTGCTCATGTCCGGTTCGGTGACCACTTCGATCAGCGGTGTGCCGGCCCGGTTCAGGTCAATCCCGGTCATGCCATGGAAGTCTTCGTGCAGGGACTTGCCAGCGTCTTCTTCCAGGTGCGCATGATGAATGCGCACGGTTTTTTTCTCACCGTTTTCCAGCTGGATTTCTACCTCGCCGGCACCCACGATGGGCTCGGCCAGCTGGGTGGTTTGATAGCCTTTCGGAAGATCCGGATAAAAATAGTTTTTCCGTTCAAACACACTGTGACGGCAGATATCGGCATTGATGGCCAGACCAAAAAGCGCGGCTTTGCGCACCGCTTCCTTGTTCACCACCGGCAGGGTGCCGGGCATGCCCAGATCCACCAGCGATGCCTGGGTGTTAGGCTCGGCACCGGTGGACAGTTTGCTGCCGGAGAATAGTTTACTGACGGTGTTGAGCTGGACGTGAATTTCCAGACCGATCACGACTTCCCAACTCATTGCTCACCTCCAAAAACCGGAGCCTGTTTATGCCAGTCGGTGGCCTGCTGATACTTGTGCGCCACGTTGAGGATCTGACCTTCGCGGAAATAGTTACCGATGATCTGTGTGCCGGTGGGCAGGCCGTTGATAAAGCCGGTGGGCATGGACAGGGCCGGCAGGCCGGCCAGGTTAACCCCGATGGTGAAGACGTCGGCCATGTACATGCTTACCGGATCGTCTTTCTTGGCGCCCAGTTTGAAGGCGGTTTCCGGGGCGGTGGGGCCCATCAACACATCGACTTTTTCGAAGGCGCGTGCAAAGTCGTCACGGATCAGGCGGCGGACCTGTTGGGCGCGACGGTAATAGGCGTCGTAGTAACCGGCGGACAGGGCGTAAGCGCCGACCAGTATGCGGCGCTTAACCTCATCACCGAACCCTTCTGAACGGGAGCGTTTGTACAGGTCTTCCAGATCTTTGGGGTCGTCACAGCGATGGCCGAACCGCACGCCGTCGAAGCGGCTCAAGTTGGAGCTGGCTTCCGCCGGGGCGATCACATAATAGGCCGGTACCGACAGTTTGACGCTGGGCAGTGATACCGAGACCACCTTGGCGCCCAGTTTTTCCAGTTCCCGAATGGCGTCGCGGCTGTTGTCGGCGATGGCGCCGTCCAGGGTGTCCGGAAAGAATTCTTCCGGGATGCCGATGGTCAGGCCGCTGATATCGTTGTTCAGGGCACCCAAATAGTCGTCCACCTTTTCGTTGAGACTGGTGGAATCACGATGGTCGTGACCGGCCATGGCCTGCAGCATCAGCGCGCAGTCTTCTGCACTCTGGGCCATGGGGCCGGCCTGATCCAGGCTGGAGGCAAAGGCAATCATGCCCCAGCGGGAAACGCGTCCGTAGGTGGGTTTGAGGCCGGTAATATTGTTCAGGGCCGCCGGCTGGCGGATCGAGCCGCCGGTGTCGGTGCCAGTGGCGCCGGGGGCCAGACGGGCACCCAGACAGGCCGCCGCACCGCCGGAGGAGCCCCCTGGGACCCGTTCCAGGTCCCAGGGGTTCTTCACCGGGCCGTAGTAGCTGGTTTCGTTGGAGGAGCCCATGGCGAACTCGTCCATGTTGGTCTTGCCCAGCATGACGGCGCCTTCGGCGGCCATCTTTTCCACCACGGTGGCGGTATAGGGGGCAATAAAGGAATCCAGCATCTTCGAGCCGCAGCTGGTGCGCACGCCCTCGGTGCAGAAAATGTCCTTGTGGGCGATGGGCAGGCCGGTGAGGAGGCCAGTATTGCCGGTGGCAATGGCCTGATCAGCGGCATCGGCCTGGGCCAGGGCCTGCTCGGCGGTCACGGTAATGAAACTGTTGAGTTCACCGTCGTGTTGCTGGATGCGGGCCAGGAAATGCTCGGTGAGCTCCCGGGAGGAGAAGTCCCCGGCAGCCAGACCGGCCTTGAGTTCTGTCAGTGTCTTGTTGTGCATGGCGTTGCTCATCACCTGTTTACTCAATCACCCGGGGAACCAGGAAACAGCCGTCTTCGGCGGCGGGGGCGATGTCCAGTGCCTTGTCGCGCACGTTGGGCTCGCTGACTTCGTCTTCTCGCAGGGGCTGGGTCACGTCCAGCGGGTGGGCCATGGGCGCCACATCAGTCACATCGGCCTGCTGCAGCTGGTCCACCATGGCCAGGATGTCATTGAGTCGGTCGGACAGGGCGGCGCTGTCTGCCTCGTCCACTTTCAGGCGCGCCAGATGGGCCACCTGGGCTACCACCTTGGAATCAATGGCCATGATTCTCTCCGTTGGGATTCTCTGCGGCGGGCAGAGATAAGCTAATGCGGGTCTGGAAAGCCGCAAAAAGTACCATAGACCGCCTGTCCGGGGCCACTGCCCACCAGCGTAAAAGCCGTAGTGTCAGCTTGCCCAATGCCCCTGCCGTTGCTAGAGTTGCGCCATCTTGTGAGATGCCCGGTTTTTTCCCGCCCGGTGTCGTTTTTTCGCGAAAATTTCAGGAAACACGCCAGAGATGTCCATGATCAAGCGTATTCGGGGGATGTTCTCCACCGATTTGTCCATCGATTTGGGGACCGCCAACACCCTTATTTATGTACGTGGCCGCGGCATCGTACTGGACGAGCCGTCCGTGGTGGCCATTCGACACCACGGTGCCCAGAAGAGTGTCGCTGCCGTGGGGGCCGACGCCAAGCGTATGCTGGGCCGCACCCCCGGCAACATTACTGCCATTCGACCCATGAAGGACGGGGTGATCGCTGACTTTGATGTCACCGAGAAAATGCTCCAGTACTTTATCAAGAAGGTTCACGATACCGGCTTCTTCCCGCCGGCACCGAGAGTGCTGGTCTGTGTACCCTGTAAATCCACCCAGGTGGAGCGCCGGGCCATTCAGGATTCCGCTTACGGCGCCGGTGCCCGTGATGTCTATCTGATTGAAGAGCCCATGGCTGCTGCCATTGGTGCCGGCTTGCCGGTAGAGGAAGCGCGCGGTTCCATGGTGGTGGATATCGGTGGGGGAACCACCGAGATTGCCCTGATCTCGCTGAACGGTGTGGTCTATTCCGAATCCGTGCGTATCGGTGGCGACCGTTTCGACGAAGCCATTGTGGCCTTTGTGCGCAAGGAATATGGCTCGTTGATCGGCGAATCCACCGCGGAACGCATCAAGCATGAAATCGGTACCGCTTATCCGGGGTCCGAGATCCGCGAGATCGACGTTCGTGGTCGTAACCTGGCGGAAGGGGTGCCGCGCAGCTTCACCCTGAATTCCGAGGAAATTCTGGAAGCGTTGAAAGAACCGCTGGCGGCTATCGTCAATGCGGTGAAAAACGCGCTGGAAGCCTCCCCGCCGGAACTGGCCTCCGACATCGCCGAGCGTGGCCTGGTGATCACCGGTGGTGGTGCCTTGTTGCGTGATATCGACCGGCTGATCAGTGAAGAAACCGGCTTGCCAGTGATTGTCGCCGATGATCCGCTGACCTGTGTGGCACGTGGTGGCGGCAAGGCGTTGGAGCTGATGGACAGCCAGGGTTTCGATATGCTGGCCATGGGCTAGACCGGGTTTCCGGGCTAGATCATGACGGCACCTGCCAATCCCACCTACCGACTGCTGATTGCGCTGGTTCTGGCCATCGTCATGATGGTGCTGGACCAGCGCACGCCTTGGGCTGCGCCCGTGCGGCATGTGCTCGGCTATCTCACCGCCCCGATCCATTATCTGGCTCACCTGCCGGTGGATTCCGGTGAGTGGTTGTCCGAGCAGACCCAGACCCGCGGTTCCCTGATGGATGAAAACCGGCGCCTGCAGCGCCAAGCGTTGATTCTCGAGCAGAAGGTTCAGCGGCTGGCAGTACTGGAAGCGGAAAACGTGCGTCTGCGTGAGTTGCTCAACTCTTCGGCGGACCTGGATGCCAATGTGCTGGTGGCCGAGATCATTGGCGTGGATCCGGATCCGAACCGCCAGGAGCTGGTCATCAACAAGGGCAGGGGCGATAAGGTCTTGCGCGGGCAAGCGGTGCTTGATGCCCAGGGGCTGATCGGTCAGGTGGTGGATGCGGGGCCGCTTAGTTCCCGGGTGTTGCTGGTCACTGATGCCAGTCATGCCATGAGTGTACAGGTGAATCGCAACGGGGTGCGTGCGATTCTGGCGGGTACCGGTCAGTCCGATGGCTTGAAGCTCCTCTATGTGCCGGACACGGCGGATATCAACGAAGGGGATCTGCTGGTGAGCACCGGTTTAGGCCAGCGTTATCCGCGGGGTTATCCGGTGGCAACAGTCACCGCCGTACGCCATCAGTCTGGTGCGCCTTTCGCGGAAATCGCCGCTCGCCCTACCGCCAGAGTGGATCGTGCCAGTCACGTGCTGTTGGTGCAGTCCACTGATAAGCCCCTGATTCCGGTTCCTGACCCGGAGGCCGCCAATGATTCATGATCGTCCTGCCGGCACGGGCGTCATTGTCGTCACCTTGCTGATCGCCGCGTTGCTGGAAGTGGTTCCCCTTCCCGAGAGTGTCAACTGGGTGCGCCCGGAGTGGATGCTGCTGGTGCTGGTTTACTGGGTACTGGAATTGCCCAGTCGCATCGGTGTGCTGTGGGGCTTCTTCGTTGGCCTTTATCACGATGTGCTGGTGGGTACCACGCTGGGGCAATGGGGGCTGGCTTATGCTCTGGGCGCCTTTGTGATGCTGGCCGCCTATAAACGCATGCGGGTGTTCACCTCGCTGCAGCAGTGTGCCGTGGTTTTCCTGCTGGTAGGTACGGTCAGCCTGCTGGCCTTTCTGGTGCAGGAGTCCGTGGGTCGTACCCTGTATCCGCCCTACACCATTCTTTATGCTTCCCTGACCAGCGCAGTGCTTTGGCGTCCGGTTTGTGCGCTATTGCGCTGGGTACAGCTGCGTTTTCTAGTACGCTGAAGAGCAATTGACAGTTGATAATTGAGAATTGATAGCGAAAACCACCGACTGCTCGTAGTAATACGTGGGGTGCTCCGTCAGTTTCGTTATCAATTACCCATTATCAATTATCCATTTTTTCTGATCCTATGATTCTTTACCTCGCCTCAGGTTCGCCACGTCGGGCAGAGCTGCTACGGCAGATTGCTGTCCCCTTTTCCGTGCTACCCGCTCCGGATATCGATGAAACCCCGTTGCCGCAGGAGCTGCCCCTGGAGTATGTGTGTCGCATGGCCCGTGAGAAGGCCCAGGCCGGGGCGGCGGCAGCTCATGGCCAGCCGGCTGGCGCTGTGCTTGGTGCCGACACTGCGGTGGTACTGGGTGATGAGATACTGGGCAAGCCGGCGGATAAACAACAGGCGCTGGCCATGCTGAAGAGTCTTAACGGAGGGGAGCATCAGGTCATGTCTGCGCTTGCCTTGTTGCACCGGGGGCAGCTGGAGGTGCGGTACGCCATTACCCAGGTTCAATTCCGTGATCTTGATGAGGCGCAGTTGCAGGCTTATGTGGACACTGGTGAAGGCGCTGACAAGGCCGGTGGTTATGGGATTCAGGGGCTAGGTGCGGCGCTGGTGGCTTCGTTGACGGGCAGTTACAGTGGGGTAGTCGGCCTGCCGCTGGAACAGATGGTGGAATTGCTGGATCAGGTCGGCATCCGTTACTGGCAAACCAACTGACTATGGCCTCGACCCGATCTAATCGCTGGCATCGACTTTATCCGTCCCTCTGGTGGCTGACGGTGGCCTTGCTGCTGCTGATGGCGGCCTATGTCGTCGTCGGCCGCCAGTTGATGCTGCTGGTGCCGGATTATCGCGAACGGCTTGAAGTCCTCTTTGAAGAACGTATCCAGACACCGCTGACCATCGCCGAGTTGGACGGCAAGATGTCTGGCCTGGTGCCCCAGTTTGTGGCCCGTCAGATTCGTCTGCCTGCCCCGGAAGGGGATACCGCTTTGGAGCTGGACGAAGTGGTTTTGGGGATCGATGTTTTTCGTTCCTTGTGGCACCGGGATCTGGTGCTCAGGGAACTGCGCATTCATGGTGTGGAGCTGAATCTTGTGCGCGGCGAGGATGGCAGCATCCGTTTGCGCGGACTGGAAGCGCTGGGCAGCAAGGATCCGGAGCAGCGCCCGCCGCTGGAGCGTATCCTCACCCTGTTCTACCGCCAGCAGTTGCTGGCGATCAGTGATGCCCGTCTGACTCTGGAGTGGCCGGGGATGCCGCCACTGGCGGCATCTGAACTGGATGCCACCTTGATTAACCGCGGTGACGAGCACCGGTTGGCGCTGAACCTTGAAGCCCGTGACCGCCCCCTGTCCCTGCAGGCGCGGATTCACCTGCATGGAGATGCCTTTTCCCTGGAAGAGGTGGAGGCGGATCTCTATGCCAGCCTCAAGGGGGAGCGCCTACACGAGTGGCTGCCCGAGGAGCTGGGCTGGCCGGTGCAGGTGGCCGCGCTGGATGGGCGTATGAAAGTCTGGTCTACCCTGAAACAGGGGCAACCCCATGATGCCCGCATCAATCTGAACCTGCCCGCCCTGACACTACAGCAGGAGGGGCTGGTCTGGCCCATGACCGAACTGTCTGCGCGGTTGGCTCTGGCCAGGGATGGGGAGAGGGCAACCCTGTCCCTGACTCGCCTGTCCGGTGATTCACCGGCCGGCGCGCTCAATTTAGGAGACATGGCGCTGCTTTGGCAGACTCGTGGCGAGCAGCGGCAATGGCAGTTCCGGGGCACTGAACTGCCGCTGCATGGACTCAATCAGCAGTTTCAGCAATGGCCATTTGCCTTGCCCGGTAGCCTGCAACAGGTCCGTGAACGTTTGGCGGTCCAGTCGCCACGGGGGGTGCTGAATGGTGTCTATGTACGTGGCCGTGCACGGCAAGTAAAGAAGTTCCAGGTGCGCTTCACTGATCTGTCGAGCCAGGCGCAGGATCGAATACCGGGTGTGCAGGGGCTTTCCGGCTGGGTGTCCGGCAGCCCGTCCGAAGGCCTGGCGCACCTGCACAGCGATAATCTCAGCCTGCAATTTCCGAGGCTTTATGATCATGCCCTGGGAGGCCAGGTCAGTGGGTTGCTGGACTGGCGTCGGGACGGCGACCAGCTGCAGGTTCGTTCCGGGCGGTTGCGGGTGGTCAATCCTGATGCCCATGGCGAGGCGATGATGCAGCTCAGCCTGAGCCCCGAAAAGATTCCGCAATTGCGCCTGGCGGCAGAAATCTACGAAGGTAGCGGCGCCCGTGCCAGCCATTACATGCCGCTCAAACGGTTACCCGAGGGGCTGTCCGGCTGGCTCGCGCAAGCCATTCAGGGTGGGCACCTGCAACGTGGCCAGATTCTTTACCAGGGCCCGGTGAAAATCGACAAGAGCCGGCAACAGGATCGTACCCTGCAGATGCGTTATCAGGGCCGCGATGTGCGGTTGTCTTTCCTGCCGGATTGGCCGGTGGCCAGTGACGTGTCGGCGGATGTGCTGATCAATGGTCGCCAGGTTCGCGGGCTGGCTCACAGTGGCAAACTGTTGGGTAGCCAACTGGAAGATGTGCACGTGGATGTGGCCGATTTTGAAATCGGCGAGACGCCCCGGCTGGTTGTTTCCGGCCAGGCCCGGGGGCCGTTACAGGATCTGGATACGCTCTTTCAGGATACCCCGCTGCGTAAACAGCTCCCCGAAGAGTTGCTGGACTGGCGTTTCCGGGACGGCAGTATGTCTGGTTATCTGTTGCTGGATATTCCCTTGCAGAAAGGTGACGACGCCCCTGTGGTCATTGTGGATGCACAGGTGGACGATGCCACGCTATACAATGCGCCGCGCAAACTTCGGGTCACTGAAGCCTCGGCGCCAGTCTATTTCCATTTGCGTGACGGCATGCAGATCGACCGGCTGCAGGCTCGTGCTCTGGGTGGAACGTTCGGCGGTCAGTGGCTGACCCGGGATGGTCGCAGTCGTTTGCAGCTCGATGGCCGTCTGCCCATGAAGCAAGCGGCAAACTGGTTGGGGTTTGCCTGGCTCGAGCCGCTGTCAGGGCAGTTGCCGCTGGGGCTGACCGTACAGATCCCCTGGCAGGGCACGCCGTTTTCCCTGCGTGCAGCATCGTCGATGAAGGGTGTGACCGTGGATGCGCCGGCACCACTGGGTAAGTCAGCCGGGTCAACCCGTCCGCTGGATATCCGTCTCAGCAACCCTGGCGGTCGCCTGGCGATGAATCTGGAGTATGGTGGATTGTTGCGAGGCGCTTTGCGCATCGACAAGCGTATACAGGGCGATCTGCTGCTGGGAAGCGGCACACTGCAAGTGCCGAGCGAGGGAATTCAGGTTCGCGGCCAACTGGCGGAAATCAGTGCGGAGCCCTGGATCGACTTTATCGGTAACCGTCTGGTGCCCTCATTGAATGCGGGCAGCGGCGGTGGTGTCGGTTCCGCCGAGGCTACACTGAGCAAAGTCAGCCTGCAGGTGGATCGCCTGGATCTGTTTGGCGTTGAAGTCGCTGACTCTCGGTTGTCTGTGCTGCCGGGGGATGCCGGGTGGGATATGGCGTTGAGTAGTCGTGCGGTGGCAGGGTCTGTGCGGATTCCCGACGGGTTTTCCGCTCGCGGTGAGGCGCCTCTGGAAATGTCGGTGTCCCGTCTCAATCTGACATTGCCTGAAGGGGCGCTTGGTGACGACGGAGAAACCCAGCCAGTGTCTCCGCTGATGCTGCCGCCTATGGATGCGGATTTCAGCAGCATCGTTATCAACGACGAGGATTACGGCCAATGGCGGGGCAAGGTACGGCCAGTGAAAGAGGGTGTACGTATTTCCGATCTGGATGGGCGTTGGCGGTCCAGTCGTTTTCAGGGCTCGCTGGACTGGACTGAGCAAGCGGGTGAACAGTACAGCCGCTTCAATGGTAGCCTGACGTCGGACGACCTTGGGCATTCCCTGAAAGCCTGGGGGTTACCGGCTCTGATTGAGTCCGATGATGCCCGCGCCCAGGTGGTATTGGGCTGGGCTGACTGGCCGCTGGGGATGGATTATCTTGCTCTGGAAGGGCAAGCCCAGGTGGATATCGGTGAATGCCGGATTCCCGATACCGATACCAAAACCTCGTTCCTGCGTTTGCTGGGAATTCTAAATATCGGGACTATCCAGCGTCGACTGAGGCTGGACTTCTCTGACCTGTACAAGAAGGGCATGAGCTGCGACAGCATCACCGGCGATTTCTCTATCGATGGCTCTCGCGTGGCCACATCCAATCTGGCCATTGACTCGCCTTCTGCTGCGATTCGGGTGAAGGGTGCCATTGATCTGGAAAAGGAAACCCTGGATCACAACATGGAAGTCACGTTGCCATTGTCCAGTAACCTGTATGCAGGATGTCTTGCCGGGCCGGCAGCGTGCGCGGGCATCTTTGTCGTAGAGCGTATCTGGGGCGACCGGCTCGATAAGACTACTACCATGGAATATCGGGTAACCGGTAACTGGAGCAGCCCGCAGGTGAAAGAAACCGAGGGGATATTCGAATGACGGTGACACGCTATCCGATTGCCGCCATCCAGATGACCAGCGGCAAGGAGCCGGATGACAATCTGCGCCAGGCCGGCGCGCTGCTGACAGAGGCCCGGAAAAAGGGGGCCTGTCTGGCTGTGCTGCCGGAAAACTTCGCCGCTTACGGTGGGGACTATCGGGCTCTGGGTGAGCGCCATGACGAGCTGGTTAGCTGGTTGTGTGGTCAGGCCCGGTCTCTGGACATGGCCATCATTGGCGGTAGCCTGCCGGCCCTGCAGCGCCCGGACGGCCAGCCGGTACCATCTCCTCTGGTACGCACCTGTTCCATCGCAGTCAGTGCTGCGGGGGAGCCGTTGGCACGTTATGACAAGCTGCATTTGTTCGATGCGGATGTGCAGGATGCTCAGGGACGCTACCGGGAGTCGGATTTCTTTGAGCCCGGCCAGGAGGTGGTGATGACCTCTGTGGGTGACCTGCAGGTGGGTATGGCAATCTGTTATGACCTGCGCTTTCCCGCTTTGGCCCAACGGTTGGTTGCCGCCGGAGCCCAGTTGCTGGTGTACCCCTCGGCCTTTACTGCTGTCACCGGGGCTGCCCACTGGCAACTGCTGCTGCGTGCCACGGCGGTACAGACCGGTTGCTATGTGCTGGGTGCCAACCAATGCGGCCAGCATGGTCCGCGCCGGGCCACCTACGGGCATTCCATGTTGGTGGACCCCTGGGGCCGAGTGGTAGACAGTCTGGGTGATTCTCCCGGGGCTCTTGTGACCGAGCTGGACCTTGCTACCATGAATGAGCTTCGGCAAAGAATGCCGGTTCAACAGCATCAACGATTCCGAATTGAAGGACCCTATGACACATAACGACGCCCTATCCATTGCCGAGTCCGTATTGTTGGCACCGGCAAACCTGCACACCCCGCAATTGGCGTCGCTGCTGAACGGTAAGCTCACTGGCCGGGCAGATTATGCCGACATGTATTTCCAGCACAGCCGTCACGAGGCCTGGGTGCTGGAAGACGGTATTGTTCGCGATGCCAGTTTCAATACCGAACGCGGTGCCGGGGTGCGTATTGTCCAGGGCGACAAGACCGGTTTTGCCTATAGTGACGACATCACCCTGGACGCGTTGCAGCAGGCCAGCGGTGCGGCCCGGGCCATTACCCGCCAGGGTCAGGACCGGCAGATTCAGCTTGCCAGTAGGGCGGTGCCGGCCCGTTATGCGGCCATTGATCCTCTGTTGGGCTGGCCTGCAGAAGACAAGGTGGCTCTACTGCAACGTATCGATGCCCTGGCTCGTTCATTGGACCCGGCCATCGTGGAAGTCACTGCAAGCCTTAGCGCCGAGCAGGATGTGATCATGGTGGTGGCCAGTGACGGCACCCTGGCAGCGGATGTGCGGCCGTTGATCCGCTGCAATGTAAGCGTGATTGCCGAGCGCAATGGTCGCCGTGAGCGTGGTAGTGCTGGTGGAGGCGGTCGTGTGGCCTATGACTGGTTGTTGCAGGAAGAACGTATCGAGACCTGGGCCCGGGAAGCGGTGCGCGGCGCCTTGCTGAATCTGGACGCCGAAGCTGCACCGGCGGGCACCATGCCGGTGGTGCTGGGGCCGGGCTGGCCCGGTGTGCTGCTGCACGAAGCCGTGGGTCATGGCCTGGAAGGTGACTTCAATCGCAAGGGTACCTCCATGTTTGCCAAGAAATTTGGCCAACAGGTGGCATCCCCCCTGTGTACCGTGGTGGATGACGGCACTCTGGCGGATCGACGAGGTTCCCTGACCATTGATGACGAGGGTACGCCCACCGCCTGCAATACCCTTATCGAAAACGGCAAGCTGGTAGGCTTTATGCAGGACAAGACCAACGCTCGCTTGATGGGGGTGGCACCCACCGGCAATGGTCGCCGGGAGTCCTATGCCCACCTGCCCATGCCTCGAATGACCAACACCTATATGCTCCCCGGCGAGAGTGACCCGCAGGATATCGTTGCCAGTCTCGACCGGGGTATCTATGCGGTGAACTTCGGTGGTGGGCAGGTGGATATCACCTCAGGGCGTTTTGTATTTTCTACCAGCGAAGCCTATCTGGTGGAAAAGGGCAAAATTGTCTGCCCGGTGAAAGGCGCCACCCTGATTGGTAGCGGTGCGGAAGTGATGAGCCGCATCTCCATGGTGGGTAATGATCTGGCCCTGGATAGTGGCATCGGCGTGTGCGGCAAGGACGGCCAGTCCGTGCCGGTGGGGGTGGGGCAGCCCACTCTCCGCGTGGATGCTCTCACCGTGGGGGGCACTGCCTGATGTCCCAGGTACTGGACGTTCTGTCACGCATGCGCCTGTTTGCCGGGCTCAGTGATGATGAGCTGGCAGTACTGGAAAAACTGGTGTTTGTTAATCGCGTCCCTGCCGGGGAGCCTGTTTGCCGGGAAGGGGATCGCAGTGACTTTGTCTGTTTTGTGGTGCGCGGTTGTCTGGATATCGTCAAGAACAGCGAAGCGGGTGGAGAAGTGGTGATTGCTCATCTGCGCCCGGGTGATTCCATGGGCGAGATGGCACTGGTGGATCACGAGCCCCGTTCGGCGACGGTACGAGCTGCCGAAGACGCTACTCTGATCGTGCTCACCCGCAAGGGCGTCGAGCAATTGCGCAAACGCAGCCCCCATGCGGTCAGTCTGATCATGGAAAACATCGCCCGCTTGCTGTGCCTGCATTTGCGACGCACCTCGTCACAGCTGGCCCAGTTCAAACTGCCGGTTGGATAACGCCAATAAATACGCTGCAGGTTTGTCGATGAAAGTATGCTGTCTTGGAATGGTTCTTGTCGCGTTGGCTGGCTGTGATCCAGTGCAATGGCCGGCAGATGTGCGTTTGCCGGACGGGGCTGTCTACGATGGTGAAACCCGTAATGATCTCTTCCATGGTGAAGGCCGGCTCACCTGGCCCGATGGTCGTTACTATGAAGGAGCGTTTCGCGAAGGGCTTCTTGATGGCCATGGCAAGCTGGTAGACCGGCGCGGTTGTGTTCAGGAGGGTCAGTTTGTCGATGGCGTGTTGCATGGCGATGGGCAGTTCACCTGTGACGATGCCATCTGGCAGGGCCGGTTCGAACAGGGTGAGCTGGTAGAGGGCACCGTCAGCTATGCGGAAGGTGGCTCTTATCAGGGAGAGTTTCTGGATCTCGCACCCCATGGCCAGGGGCTCTGGGTCACAGAAGGTGGCGAGCACTATGAAGGCCGATTCGAGAATGGCGAGTTACTGGAGGGCAGTTACCGGGATGAGGAAGGTTACCGGTACGAAGGAGAGTTCCGCTATTTTTCCTACCATGGTCAGGGAGTTTTGACCCGGCCGGATGGTGTGGTGATCAAGGGTGAGTTTGAAAAGGGCTACGCCCATGGTAGCGGCACGCGCACTCAGCCGGCAGAGGGCGATGCTGAACCACAGGTAGAAAAAGGCTATTTCGTACGTGGTCGCTATTATGCCAGTGAGCAGGCCTATCGGGAAAACCGCCATGCCCGGGCGGCGCAAATTGAGGCACGTCTATACACTGAGTCCAGCCGCTTGCAGTCGGTATTGTCCTCCCTGGCCCCGCAGCGGCCAGGTGTTCGTGATGTGTACCTGCTGGTGGTGGGCGGTGATGGCACCGAGGCCGTGTTTGCCCGTGAAGTGGACTGGGTGACGGAACGGTTGGGGTCGGTGTTCGATCTCAAGCGCCGTCAGGTGCGTCTGATCAACGGTGGCAGTGATGACCTGCCCCTGGCTACCCGAACCAGTGTGCGTGAATCCCTGGAGGCACTGGATGCATTGATGGACCCGCAAGAAGACCTGCTCATGGTGCATCTGGTCAGTCATGGCTCCAAAGAGGGTGCCCTGTTGCTGGATGACCGGAACCTCAAGCTTAATGATCTGAGCGTGGCGGATGGCAAAAAGTGGTTCAACGCCCTGAAGGCGAAGCATCAGTGGCTGGTGGTGTCGGCCTGTTATTCCGGGAAATGGGTGGAAGCCCTGGCTTCCCCGCAGCGAGTGGTGTTCTCCTCCGCGGCATCGGATCGCACGTCCTTCGGTTGTGGTGACGACTCCGACCGCACCTGGTTCAGCAAGGCGTTATATGGTGAGGACATGGCTGCGGGCATTGATGACCCGGATGCCTGGTTTGCCGCGGCCAACCGCGAGGTGGCGCGGATGGAAGAAGAGCAGGGCATTGATGGGGAGGCGCACTCCATGCCGCAAAAAGCGGTGGGGGAGGCTTTTGTGCGCTGGTGGCAGGGTAAAGCAGTTAATAGTGAATAGTTAACAGTTGATAGTGAAACCCCTGAAGCGTGATGTGAGAGTAGGGTGCACTAAGCCTAAGGCGAACTGCACCAGTCGTTCATTGTTTCTCGGGCCAACGTTCGTTGCTACAGGTTCAGTGCAGCACCTCTCAATACAGCGGCGCGGTTTTATCCAACTGGTTCAGGTAGCTCATCAGCTTGCGTCGCTCGCGTTTGAACTTGTCCTTTTCCGCTGCGGTGGCGGTGGCAGGGTCGGCCACCCGGGCCTTGAGGGCATTGCGGCTCAGGTTGCGTAATTGTTGCCGGTCCCCGTGGGGAAAGAACTCCAGGATCAGCTGCAGTGTGCTTTCGGCGTCCCGGGGTTGTTCGCAGGCCATGATTTGCTCTACCCAGTTGGTCAGCCGTTGCTGGCGGAACGGGTCATGAAACGCTTCCAGCGCCTGGATGATCTGCTCGCTGTTGGATTCGCGCATCAGGCGACCGATGTACTGGGCATGGCGACGGCGGGCCTCGTGGTGATTGATACGACCGGCTTCGTCCAGGGCCTTTTTCAGTTCATCGCCCAGGGGCAGCCGCTCTCGCTCCGCCGGCTTCATGTCCATCAACGAGAGTCCCAGCTCCTGCAAAGCACTGTCATCGCGTTTTTGTTGTGTCTTGCTGGTCAGCAGGTCGTCGTTATACTCGGTCATTACATTTTCTGATTCTGGTTACGGAACCGCTATTTTATGTCTGATTCCCCCGCAACGACAGCAGTACTGGATATTGCCCAATTACGCCAGGCGGAAGACACGGCCGCCTGGGTGCTGGAAGAGGCGAAACGGCAGGGCGCCGATGGCGTGGAAGTGAATGTGAGCCTGTCCCAGGGGTATTCGGTGAATGTGCGCCAGGGCGAGGTGGAAACCGTGGAATTCCATCGTGACCGTGGGGTGTCGGTGACCGTGTTCCGTGGCCAGCGCAAGGGTCATGCCAGCAGTTCTGACGACAATCGTGACAGCCTGCGCGATACCATTCAGGCGGCGGCCTCTATTGCCCGTTACACCGAGGAAGACCGGTATGCGGGTCTGGCGCCAGCTGACATGCTGGCCCGGGAGGTGCCCGACCTGGATCTGTATCACCCCTGGGCAATGGATACCCAGGCGGCCATTGACGAGGCATTGCGCTGTGAAACCGTGGCTCGCAATGATGCCCGCATCGTCAATTCCGAAGGGGCTTCCATCAACAGTGGCGCCAGTCTGCGGGTCTTCGCGACCTCTGAAGGTTTCTTGCACGGCTATCGCGGCACCCACCACAGCCGGGTCTGTAGTGTGGTGGCGGAAGATGAAAACGGCATGCAGCGCGATTACTGGTATGACGGCGGGCGTATCGGCGAGCGACTGGCCGCTGCCGAGGAGATTGGCGAGAAAGCCCGGGAGCGGACATTGGCCAGACTGGGGGCCAGCATTCCCGAAACTGGTGAATTACCGGTGATTTTTGCACCGGAGGTGGCCTCAGGCCTGTTGGGCCACCTGGTATCCGCCATCAGCGGTGGTGCCCTTTACCGGCGCAGTTCCTTCCTGCAGGACAGTATCGGTACCGCTGTGCTGCCCAAGGGATTTTCGCTCACAGAAAACCCGCATCTGTCTGCCGGTAATGCTTCCGCGCCCTTCGATGGGGATGGCTTGCCCACCCATGCACAGTCTTTTGTGGAGGATGGTGTGCTGCGTCAGTATGCACTGGGCCTGTATGCCAGTCGCCGTTTACAGATGGCGCCCACCGGCAATGGCGGCGGGGTGCGTAACCTGTCCATCACCGATACCGGCGAGTCGCTGGCGGCGTTGATGGCCCGGGTGCCGAAAGGCATCCTGGTCACGGAAGTCATGGGGCAGGGGGTAAATCTGGTGACCGGGGACTATTCTCGTGGTGCCAGCGGTTTCTGGTTTGAGAACGGTGTCATACAAGGAGCCTTGCAAGAGTTTACCATTGCGGGGCATTTGGGGGAGATGCTCAAGGGTATTCAGGGGAGCGGCACCGATGTGGATTATCGGGGTAACATTGCCAGCGGCTCTCTATTGCTGTCGCCAATAAAGATCGCCGGACGATAGCATATCCGGGCATTTTCAATGGATGAAAATTTTTTCGGGAAAGGAGTAAACCGTGAGTGAAATCAATCCGTATCAACAGCCGCAAGCCGAGCTGGTTGACGACAATAATCCACCAGCACAACCGCTCACCATTCTGGCTGAGCCACGCAAGGTGAGTGTGGGAGATGCGCTGGGCTGGATCGGTAGTGGACACAAGATGCTGCCGGGTCACTGGGGTGTCGTGTTGGGGGCCTTGGTTGTTACTGTGCTGATCACCTCCGCTTTCCAGATTATTCCGCTGCTTGGCATGATCGCGCAGGTGTTGGCCACGCCCCTGCTATACGCCGGGATCGTGAAAATCTTCCATCGCATGGAAACCGAAGGTACATCGGATTTTGCCGACCTGTTCGCTGCTTTCTCCGAGCGGACCGGCCCTCTTATTCTGATGGCCCTGGCTCAGCTCGGCGTGATGCTGCTGCTCGGGGTTATCTTCGGGGGGCTGGGGTATGCAATGGGTGCTGGAGGCGGCGCTACTACAGGAGCCATGGTGGTGATCGGGCTGCTGGGGGTGGTAGCCGTGTTCGGTTTCGTATACCTGTTCTATTTCACTGTGCCACTGATCTTTCTGGGCAATAAGGGGGTAGGCGAAGCCATGAAACTGAGCCTCGGCGGCTTCACCCGTAATGTGATCCCCTTGATCGTTTACCTTCTGGTGACCATGGTGATCGTGCTGGTAGCCGCTTTGCCACTGTTGCTGGGGTGGCTGTTCGTTATGCCGATTCTTGCCGGCGCCTACTACGTGTCCTTCCGGCAGATCTTTGTGGAGTAAATCCCGCTGGAAAGCATGACCCAAAAAGGCGCCATTGATTGGCGCCTTTTTTGTGGGCGAATGAAAAATCAGACCAGCAGATGCGCGTAGAGCACGGTGGCCAGACCCAGGAAGGCAAAGAAACCCACGATATCGGTGATGGTGGTAAGCACCACGGAGCCGGCCAGAGCCGGATCGATACCCATCTTCTTCATGATCATCGGCAGCATGGCGCCGGCACAGGCGGCCATGATCAGGTTGATGATCATGGCGGCAGCGATGACCATGCCGATACTGGGGTCGTCAAACCACAGTGCTGCCGTAATGCCGATCACCGTGGCCCAAAGCAGGCCGTTCAGTGCGCCAACGGACAATTCCTTGACCAGCAGATAGCGGGTATTACTGGACTGGATCTGTCCCAGTGCCATGGCCCGGATCACCAGGGTCAGGGTCTGACTGCCAGCGATACCGCCCATGCTGGCAACAATGGGCATCAGAATGGCCAGCGCCACCACTTTTTCCAGGGTGGCTTCAAACAGACCGATCACGGCGGAGGCAGCCAGGGCGGTAAGCAGGTTGATGCCCAGCCAGACAGCCCGACGCCGCGCCGTTTGCCAAACGGAACCAAAGGTGTCCTCGTCCTCATCCAGACCGGCCATGCTCATCAGTGAGTGGTCGGCTTCCTCGATGATCACGTCTACCACGTCATCAATGGTAATCCGGCCGACCAGCATGCCGTCTTCGTCCACCACCGGGGCGGTTACCAGATCCTGGCGCTCAAAGATCTTGGCCACTTCGTGAGCAGGCAAGTTGGCGGGAATGGATTCGGTATCAGTGATCATGGCCTCGCGCACGGTGGTGCCGGGATCGCTGATCAGAACCTTGGTCAGTGGTAACAACCCGATAAACTGATTACGGCGATTGACCACTGCCAGGTTATCGGTGGTGCGAGGGATTTCCCCCCGACGGCGCAGGTAGCGTTGCACCACTTCGAAGGTGATTTCCGGGCGGATGGTAATCACATCCGTGTTCATCAGGCCCCCGGCGGTATCCTCCGGGTAGCTCATCACCTGTTCCAGCCGGTCGCGATTCTGCTCGTCCAGGCTGGCCATGACCTGGCTGGTCACATGATCAGGCAGCTCCTGCAGCAAGTCGGCAAGGTCATCGGTGTCCAGCTCTTCCACCAGAGAGACCAGCTCATCAGTGCTCAGGTTGCGCAGTAGCTCAACCCGCACTTCCTCACCCAGATACTGGAGAACCTCGCTTTCCTGGTCCTTGCTGAGCAGTTGCCAGAGAATCTCCCGTTCCCGGGGCGGAAAGGATTCCAGCAAATGCGCCGCCTCAGCACCGGGCAGATTATTGAACAGCTGTCGCACCTGCGTATAGGTGCCGCTGGACAAGGCGCGGTTGATGACTTTGTGGTGTTGCTGGCTACGGCTGGTATCGGCGGGCATGGAATATAATGAATAGTTAATAGTGAATAATGAATAACTCTCTGGATGGTACCCCAAATCCTGCGCTATTAATTATTCATTATTAATAATTCATTGCCTTTTACTCTTCTTCATCAAAGCGACGGGCGAACAGATCGGTGAGTTCTTCCATGGCAGCGGTTTCATCATTCCCCTCCACCTGAAAGGTAATGCTGCTGCCCTTGGCCGCGCCAAGCATCAGCAGACCCATGATGCTCTTGGCATCTATCGGGTTGCCATTGTGAAGAACATGGATGCGACTTTCATAGCGAGAGGCCACGCTGACAACCTTGGCGGCAGCACGGGCATGGAGGCCGAGTTTATTGATGATATCCAGTTGTTTTTCGATCATTGAGTGGCGTTGCCCTTAGTCCAGTTCGCGGTGGCGGACCTGGAGGGGAGTGCCCTCATCGCGCAGCCGTTTTGCCAGCTGCTCGGTAATGAATACCGAACGATGGCGGCCACCGGTGCAGCCGATGGCGACAGTCACATAGCTGCGATCACTTTCGGCAAACGCCGGCAACCAGCGTTTTACGAAATGATGAATATCCTCAAGCATGTCGTGGCTGGCCTCATGCTGCTGGAGAAAATCGATGATGGCGTCATCGCGGCCGGTAAAGGGTCGCAGGTCGGCCCGCCAGTGAGGGTTGGGCAGTACCCGTACGTCAAACACCAGGTCAGCATCATTGGGCAAACCGTTCTTGAAGCCGAAGGATTCCAGTTGCAGCGACAGGGTGGCACTGCGATTGGCTACCCGCTCGCGCATCAGGTTGCGCAGGCTGTGGACGTCGTAGTTGCTGGTGTCGATCACCAGGTCGGCACGCAGGCGGATGTTGGCCAGCAATTCCCGTTCGTGCTGTATGGCCGCTTCCAGAGAGCCTTGCTGGGCGCCCAGTGGGTGACGACGACGGGTGGCGCTGAAGCGTTTCAACAGGGTGCTGTCGTCCGCATCCAGATAAATGATCTCGGTCTTCACCTGCTGCTGGTGCAGGGCATCCAGGATGGCATCAAAGGCCAGCAGCTGGGTGGGTAGATTGCGGGCATCAATGCCCACCGCCGCACGCTCTATTGGGAGCTCACCCTGGTCAAGCTGTTCCGCGAGTATCGGGAGCATGCCCACTGGCAAGTTGTCGACGCAGTAGTAGTTCTGGTCTTCCATGGCTTGCAGGGCGGTGGTTTTGCCCGAGCCGGAACGGCCGCTGATGATGGTGAGTTTCATGGTTGCACCGTTTGCACGCTAATTGCAGCGCGTTGGCACGTAACATTGATAGACGAGGCAATGCCGTGGGTGTGTGCGGTGATGCCTGAAAGCGTGTTGCGTTCCTTCATGAGGCCAGTCGCAGCTCCGCTTCGGATTCCACGGCGGTGTGATAAAGGTGGTGGTCGTTCTTGCTCAATCGCAGTTCGGCACGGTAATCGTCGTCGTTGAACAGGGAAGCCAGGTGACTGAGCGTTTTCAGGTGCTGTTCCGGGTTTTCCTGGGGAACCAGCAGTACAAAAACCAGATCTACCGGGCGGCCGTCAACGGCGTCAAAATCAATGGGGGTAGAGAGTTTCAGCAGCAGCCCGATGGGTTGCTGGCAGTGACCAAGACGGCAGTGAGGAATGGCTATGCCTTCACCGATGCCCGTGGAGCCCAGCTTTTCCCGGGCTACCAGGGCATCGAAGACCTCCTGTTCGTTTAGGCTGTCGCAGCCGGCCGCGGCCAGCTGCGCAACCTGGTCCAGCAGCTGTTTCTTGCTGCTGGCCTGCACCTCGCTATGGGTGCGTGCTTCGGTGAGTAGTTCGCGAACGCGCATAATTGTCGCTTTGGGTTCAGTGGCCGTGTTTGTGGCTGACGGCCTTTTCCTTGTGTTTGAGGATCTGGCGGTCGAGCTTGTCCGTCAGCTTGTCGATGGCAGCGTACATGTCCACTGCCTCAGCGGTGGCGAAGACGTCGGCCCCGGAGATATGGATAGTGGATTCCGCCTTGTGGGTCTTGGGTTCCGGGGAAAGAATCACCTGGACACTGGTAATCTGGTCGAAATGCCGTTCAAGACGGGAAAACTTGTCTCCCACATAGGCTCGCAAAGCGTCGGTAATTTC
>Ga0114904_1000026_pt1 | contig 102413 bp, 89 predicted proteins | sample MalvirDeepMed_s6_FD_83498 | JGI IMG/M metagenome (GOLD analysis project Ga0114904, IMG submission 83498) | Marine viral communities from the Global Malaspina Expedition - Malaspina viral metaG DeepMed_s6 | ecosystem: Environmental > Aquatic > Marine > Oceanic | place: Mediterranean Sea... | reverse complement strand
TCATAAAAGTGGGCGCCGGAATCGAGCATGTGGGTGCCGCGGTTTTCGCTGAACATGCCCTGGGCCTTGAGGCCATAGAACATGGCCATGAGGGCAGCGGAGCCTTCCACCATGGAGCTGTCGACCACCTGGCCTTCGCCGGAGCGCTGGGCTTCCAGGGCGGCACAGACCATGCCGAAGGCGAGCATCATGCCGCCGCCGCCGAAATCACCCACCAGGTTCAGCGGAATGGCGGGCTTTTCCCCTTGGCGGCCCATGGCATGGAGGGCACCGGACAAGGAGATGTAGTTCATGTCGTGACCGGCCGCTTTGGCAAGCGGACCGGTCTGGCCCCAACCGGTCATGCGGCCATAAACCAGTTTGGGGTTACGGGCCAGGCACTGATCCGGGCCAATGCCCAGGCGTTCGGTCACGCCGGGGCGAAAGCCTTCGAACAGGCCGTCGGCGGTTTCGCAGAGCTTGAGGACGGTCTCGATGCCTTCCGGGCTTTTCAGGTCCAGGGCCAGGTTCTGCCGATTGCGGAACAGCACGCTGTGGCCGATGGCCGCGTGGGGGTTGCCGCCGGGGCGGTCAATGCGAATCACGGTGGCACCCATGTCCGCGAGCATCATGCCGCAAAAGGGGCCGGGGCCGATGCCGGCCAGTTCGATAAAGGTCAGTCCATTCAGTGGGCCAGTCATAGTCTTGGTTTTCCGTTGTCAGGGAATTAACGCGTTCTCTTTGAGTGTTTTGCGCAGGGCCGTACATTGGCTCTTGGCAATGGCAACGGTATTGCTGGCTTCGTGGGTGGTCGCGATGCCGGTCCACAGCGGCTTGCCGTCGGCGTTGATCAGCTCGGCACCATGTTGACGCAGGGCCTCAGGCACGTCCTCCGGGGCCAGCTCGCCACCGATGCCGACTTGCCAGGTCGGCGTCATCTCGCCGGCGGACTGGTCCATGGGGTTGAGGCGATTGCCCGCCGTGGGCGGCGCCGCGGCATCAATCAACAAGTGGGTCAGTTCCACCACCAGAATCCGTTGCACATCATTGCGTTGCGCCCAGTCGAGAATGCGGTTTTTTCCGCCTTCGTACCATAGCGGTAATTCCTGGTGGCTGAGCAAAATGGTCAACGAACCACTTGAAAATATTTCCTTGCAGGTCAGTTCCCAGGTTTCGCGGGTGTTGCCTTCCGGGGTGTGGGCTACCAGTAGCAATGTATCCTGAGGAGGGTGGCTTTCGTCGGCGGTAAAGCGGGTGGTGACCTGGGTGGTGCTGGCACAGCCGGCAACCAGGAGGGCGGGTAACAGAAAGCGAAACAGCGGGCGCATGGCGAATCTCCGGGAGAAAAACGGTGCCGTCTGGCACGTCATCAGTGTAGCAGTGCCGCGGGTTTGGCTCACCCGTTAGCGCGTCACCCTGTTTCGGGTTGTGACAGTGTTGTCAGCCTGCTGGGGCCGCCTCGCGAAACAAGGTCGCCCCGGTCAGGTTTCCGCCATGGGTCAGGGCACAGGCGCGGAAAACATCGGTTGTTTCTCGCCGGTATCGACGGCAAAGCGACAGGGTCGCGAAGGCGGCTGTGTGCCGGGGTACCAGCGCACTTCATAGCGACCGGTTTCGTTGTCGGTATTGCGCAGGTGCAGAAGCTGCAGCTCGGCACTGTCATCGGTAATAACCTGATCATGGCAGTGAATGGCCAGCAGCGGACGATCCAGTGCCATCCGGTTGGCAGCTTCTGCAGACAATTCCAGGCTCCAGTAAGGGCCGGTGGTGGCGTTACCCTGATGATGCGTGGGCGCATTTACCCAGCGACGTGGGCCCGGCCCTGTCAGCATTTCAGGAAAATACTGTCGGCTAAGAAGGGAAAAGGTCTGTTGGCGTGGAATCTGGTCGATGTTGCCCTGTTGTTGTAAATCCCGGCTCAGCCTGACACTTTGCTGTATCAGGAAATCCAGGGTGTGAGGGCCATACAGGGTGTGCCCGCCCTCGTAGTACTGAAGCGCGTATTCCTCCGGGGTCACGGCATAGCCGAAATAGCCATTGGCCAGGCTGGAAATTTCCACCTGCCATTCGGGGCCCTCAGGCAGGGTTGCGGCTACCGCCTGTCGAATCCGGTTGCCGCTTTCCAGGGTGATTTCCCAGGGCAGGGGGACCAATACCAGCTGATTGATGCGCACGATCTGGAAAAGGGCCTGGTGAGGGAAACGCTCAGCAGGCAATAACAATTGCAGTTTGGACAACATCCATTGCTTCACGCCCTGGCAGTTATCGGTAAAAAACCGGCGCGGCCAGTGCTCCGCGAGAAACGGCAGGTAAGACACCGGGAAAACCTCATCGCCGTTGGCTGCGCCTGCCACGGAGGCCCCGGCAATCGCACGCTCGCAAAGTTCGAAGCGCCCCCCCTCTATGTCGTCGAGCAGGTCCAGCTGGCGACTGGCGATGGCTGTGGTCAGGGTGGGGGAGAGCCGGGGTTCGAGAGAATGAAACAGCCGGATGGCATGGCTCCCCAATGCCTTGCCGATACGTTCTGCCTCCAGGTCGCCGCGTAAATCCTCTTGCCAGGCTGGGTTGTTGTCCGCATGGGTGGCCTGGGCAACCCCGTGGATGAATCGTGGGTGTTTATCGGCGAATTCTCTTTCCAGTTCTTCACTGATCCAGTGCCAGATATCCGCGTGATAGGGGCGGGTAAAGGGCGGAATGGCGGTGCCATGGATGGAATAGAGGCTGAGTGCGCCGGCGGGCTCGAAACGATCCCCCTGGCGCTGATCAATCCGCAACAGGGTCATGGTCGGATTGACGGCCTGCATGGGGTCTGCCGTTGATTGATCCTGCCCAGGGAAGTTATTGGCCCAGGCCGCCATGGAGCGGTTGCGGGTAACGCCAAACAGGTCGCTCTGGCCCACGGCAAAGCGGGCCTCGCGCCGGGATTCGTAGGCATCGATCACTGCCTCGGCGATCCGCTGGCTGAGAAATTCGAACAGGGCCGGGTCGAAGCCGGGTTTATTGCTGCCAAACACGTTATAGAAGTCGCTGCCCAGATACTGGCCGGGGCCCGAGTGGGTATGGGTAACCAGAAGGGTCAGCGCATGGGCGGGCACATCGGTGCGTTCCATGACCAGTTCTGCCACCCGGTGGCGCAGCACCAGCGAGCCGGAGCCGAGGTCCAATTGAACAATGGCAAGGGGAGTCTGCCCCGGCCCGCTGAGATAAAACGCCCTGGCCTTGAGGCGGGTGCGGAAGCCATCAGCATCCCTGGCCCAGGCGGAATAGCCGAATTTGGGCATGCCGGTGGGCGGCGTAATGTCCCGTTCGGCGATACCGGCTTCCGCGACGGCCCCCTCAGCTGTTATCGGTTGTGCAGGGAAGGAGAAAGACAGGGTCTGGCGGGGGTAAAACAGGAAAGGCCAGGCGGAGTGAAACAGAGCGCCAAGGATAGCGGTCCCCAGGAGGGTTAGCAGTAAAGTGCGGGTGCGGGGTTTGCGCATGGGTAGGTAATCCTTTTTATTTTGTACCATGGTGCCATATTTGGTTTTCAAAGGGACATAAATCCGCTAAAAGTGTCCTCATTGGTTGGTTTTGATACGAAAAGATACGCTCAGAAACAAATGCTGTTGCCAGCAACTATTCGGCAACATTAAAGCAACGTAACGGCACTCGTTGATGGTTTCAAAGCGCGCGTAATCCTATTTCAATAATTGCACAGATCAATCATACCCGAGGGGGGTAACCATGAAAGGATGCATTCGACTCTCTGCACTTGCACTTTCTGTGGCCGTGGCTAACCAGGCGTTCGCAGAAAACAAGTCAGAAGACACTACTCGCCAGTATCTGGCACCCATGGCCAGCTATCTGGTTTTGGACGAAGACCGTGAAATCTCTCGCAAGGGATTGGGTGCCAGCTTGATTTACGGCCGCGAACTGTCTGAACACTGGTGGTGGGAGACAGAAGGTGCCGCATACGGCCTGGATAGTGGCGTCGATGGTGCCACGGACTTTTACCAGTACACCGCCAGCACGGGTCTGGCCTATGCATTCGGAGACCGTGAAGGTTTCACCCCCTTCGTATTGGCCAATATCGGTGCGATCTACAACGATGTGGTGCCGGACGATGACGATGGTGTAGACCTGCATGCCAATGTTGGCATCGGTGCAGTAACTGGCCCCATCTTCGATAACGGCCTGAAGCTGCGCGCAGAAGCCCGTTACATGTACGACGACTTTGACGGTGTCACCGGTACCCTGTCCGAAGATGAGGGCGGTTTCAACGACTGGCGTTTCTCTCTGGGTCTGGAAGTGCCGCTTGGCGTGACCAAGGTTGTTGAAGTCGAGAAGATCGTCTACGAAACCCGTGAAGTGGAAAAAATCGTCGAGAAACCCTTCGTGGACAGCGACGGTGACGGTGTGCCGGATGACCGTGACAAGTGCCCGGATACCATCCAGGGTGCCAAGGTTGATTCCGATGGCTGCATGATCACTAACCAGACCATCACTTTCAACAACATCAATTTCGAGCTGAACTCCGCGGAGATTACCGCAAGCTCAGGTCCTTCCCTGAATCGTGTGGCCAAGGCGTTGCAGGCCCAGCAAAACTTCAACGTTGAGATTGCCGGCCATACTGATAGCACCGGTTCTGCGGCTTACAACGAGAAGCTGTCTGATGAGCGTGCCAAATCCGTACGTCAATACCTGATTGACCAGGGCATTGATGCCGATCGTCTTACCGCTCGCGGTTACGGTGAACTGGAGCCCATTGCCAGCAACGAAAACCAGTCTGGTCGTGCCATGAACCGTCGCGTTGAATTCCGCGTCAGTGAGAAATAGGGGATAACGATATGAAATCGCAAATGAAATTCTTGTTTGCCATTCTCCTGACCGCGCTGCTTGGCATGGGACTGGCAGGCTGTGAAGCGGAAGGCGATGGAAGCAGCGGTGGTAACAACAACCCTGTGACCCGTGATAACGACCAGGACAATGATGGTGTGCCGGATGACGTGGACAACTGTCCCGCAAACGCAAACGCCATGCAGGAAGACCAGGACGGCGACGGCATCGGTGATGTGTGTGATGACGACCGTGATGGTGACGGTGAAGACAACCCCACCGATAACTGTCCGCTGGTTGCCAACCCGAACCAGGAAGACACCGACGGTGACGGTATTGGTGATGCCTGTGACATGAACAACGATCAGGACAACGACGGCATCGATGACGGCGTGGATAACTGCCCGACGATCTTCAATCCTGAGCAGGGTGATGTGGACAACGATGGCATCGGTGATGTCTGTGACGATGACGCCGATGGCGATGGCATCGACAACAACAATGACAACTGTGTCTACACCCCGAACAATGATCAGGTGGATACAGACACTGACGGCATCGGTGATGCCTGCGAAGATGATCGCGACGGTGACACCATTCTGGACCCGAATGACAACTGTCTGAACACCCCGAATACGGATCAGGCAGATCAGGATCTGGACGGTATCGGCGATGTGTGTGATGACGACCGTGATGGTGATGGCATCCCCAATGACACCGATAACTGCCCGTTCACTGCCAATGCGGATCAGGCTGATTCCGATGGCAATGGTATTGGCGATGTCTGCGACGGCGGCGGCGGTGATCCCACCGACACCGATGGCGATGGCATTCCGGATGTGAACGATAACTGTCCGATGATCCCGAACGCTGATCAGGCCGATGCGGATGGCGACGGTAAGGGTGACGTGTGTGATGACGATGGCTTCACTTGCTCCGCGGCTACCACCTACCAACCGCTGACCAATGCCGATTTCACTGCAAACGGTGGAGTGCTGGGTGTGTGCCTCGGATGTAGCGTTGACAGCCCACAGCTGAGCATCGATAACAACAACGACACTTTTGCCCAGATCAATATTGGCGCGGCACTGGTGTACGGCGGTGGCTTCGTGGCTGCAGTCGCCAACGATACGTCCGTGGATATCGCTGACAGTGTGGTAGGTTTCGTAGTCAGCGACCCGACCTCCCAGCTGTTGAACCTGGAGCTGCTTGGCAACTTCACCACCATCCGTTTCTTCAACGATGGGGTAGAGGTGGACAGTGCAACCGTTGGTGGTGGGCTGCTGGACCTGGATCTGCTGGGTCTGGGTGCCAACTCCGATCAGCGATTCCTTGCGGCACCGGCGTCCAGCGAGCCGTTTGATTCCATCCAGCTGGATTACGCTGGCCTGGTGAATGCCAACAAGTCTTTCCGCGTACACGATGTCTGTGTCGGGACTCCCTGATTACTCACGGGAGTGAAAAAAGGGGCCTTCGGGCCCCTTTTTTTTGTCTGCGCTTTTCTTTGAATGGCTTTCACGTGACCGCGGCGCAAGCATTGACAAAATAATCGCCTACCAGGCCCTGAATGGTTACTCTGTCAGTAAGCGCCTTACTGGCCGTTAAGAATGACAATCAGAGCAGTAAAGGGGGGCTCCATGCGACGCAGTATTCTCCTGACAATATGCCTGATGATTTCCCTGTTGACCGGTTGTGAAAAGGAGCCGGGGGTCGGTGAAGTCGTCAGTACCTTCAACAACTATGAAGAAACCGGTGACTTGGCTGCCTTGCAGGAACACGGTTATATTCGCCTGCTTGCCCCGCGTTTCGATGAACCCTCCGGCTTGCCCCGGGAGGGAGTTCCCGCCAGAGAGTACCAGGCGCAGGCTGAGGAATTTGTCAGGCACCTGGGCCTGGAGCCCCGTTGGGTTTATGCAGACAGCTTCGCGGAGCTGGGCCAGCTGATCAACGCCGGCGCTGCCGACATTATCGTTACCAACTATTCGGTGACCAAGGCGCGGCAGAAGGACCTGGCATTTTCGACCCCCGTCAATGCTGTTCAGGAAAAACTGATCGTGCCTGCCGATCAGGCAGGAATCGCCCTGACCAAGCTGAAAAATCTCACCATTTCAGTGCCGGAAGGGACGGCTTACCAGGAGACGGCGGAAAAACTCGCCCGCCGCCATGACAATATTTCGGTGGATGTTCTGGATGCGGACCTTTCCGATGAAGAGCTCGTTGAGGGAGTGGAGTCCGGTGAGCTGGGTGCCACCATCATTGACAGCAATATGCTGGATATCCTGATTACCCCGGACTCCTCTGCGGGGATTGGTCCGGTGGTGAACCGCAAACGGCGCATTGCTTGGGCCGTGCGGCCGGACAGCACCGAACTGCTGGATCGTATCAACCAGTTCATCACCAGCCAGCGGGTCATGTCGTCCGTCAAACAGCAGGAAAAACGCGATTGGGCGGCAATCCAGGAGCAGGGCGTTCTGCGTGTCATTACATCCAACAACCCGGCCAGCTACTTCATGTGGCGAGGAGAGTTGATGGGGTTTGACTACGACCTGATCAATGATTTCGCCAAGAAACACCGGCTCAGGGTCAGTGTGGTTGTCCGTGACAGCCCGTCTGCCATGTTTGCCGCGTTGGACGCCGGGGAGGGAGATGTGATTGCGGCCTCCATGACCATCACCGAAGACCGTCAGCGCCAGGGCTGGATGTTCAGTGACCGCTATCTGGAGGTGAATGAGCAACTGATTGGTCGTGGTGATGAGTCGCCGCTGGAAAACATCGGGCAGCTTGCCGGTCGCACTGTGGCGGTTAACCCGGAAACGGCCTATTACGATACTCTGCAGCGTCTTCGTGAGAGCGATTTCCCCTTCATCGTTCAGGAGGTGCCGGGCGCCAGCACAGAGATGCTGATCAATGCCGTCGCCAATGGAGAGTACGACCTGACCATGGCTGACAGCCACCTGGCTGCCATGGAGTCCACCTACCGGGACGATATTGCGGTGTTGTTTGAATTTGAACCTGCCAAGGAAATAGGGTGGGGCTTGCGTCCGGAACAGACCGCGTTGAAAGAGCAGCTTAACAGCTATATTGCCCGTCATTATCGTGGGCTGAATTACAATATTACCTATAACCGCTATTTCCGCGAGAAGAAAACCATTAACACCCACGAGGCGTATCGTGTGGGGTCCGGAAAAGCCATCTCTCCTTACGATGACCTGGTCAAAAGCGAGGCGCTGAAATATGGACTGGACTGGCGCTTGATTACCTCGCAGATGTATCAGGAAAGTCGCTTCAACCCCAAGGCGCGGTCTTTTGCCGGTGCCCAGGGGTTACTGCAGGTAATGCCGAGGACTGGTCGCCAATTTGGTTACAGCAACCTGACGCGCCCGGAGAACGGGGTTGCCGCAGGTGTGGCCTACATGGATTGGCTGGAGCAACGCTTCCCGGCGCGGCTCGACCTGGCCGAGAAGCTGTATTTTACCCTGGCAGCCTACAATGCTGGCCACGGTCATGTTGAGGATGCCCGACGTCTTGCCGAGCGACTGGGCAAGGATCCGGATAAATGGTTCGGTCATGTGGAAGAGGCCATGTTGCTGCTTTCCCGGCCGGAATACGCGCGCCAGGCCCGATATGGCTATGTGCGCGGGGCAGAGCCGGTGAAGTATGTCAGACAAATCAAGAATCGGTATCTGGGCTATGTGGCGGCTCTGGAGGAAGAAGAGGGTTAGCGGCTAAGTGGGTTGCCAGGAATAGTGATAACGTAAAGAGATGTTTTACAAAGTTGCCATGGAAAAGCCCTTTGGCAGCCCCATGATAAAGGTACCCATTCATTGAAAGGAGATTGTGATGGATCGCAATGATTTCATCGAAAAGATTAAAGGCAAACTCAACGAACTCGATAATGAATTCGACCAGTTGCAAGTCAAGGCGGATCAGGCCAGTGAAGACGTTCGCCACAAATGGGAAAGCCGCAAGCTGGAATTGAAGGAAAAACGTCAGGAACTGGCGGCCCGGCTGGACGAGTTGCGTAATGATAGCAACGCCCGCTGGGAGGATGTGAAGGCCAGCGTGGAAAAAACCTGGGACAGCACCCTGGATGGCCTTAAGGACATCAAAAATAGCTTGTTCAAGTAACGGTGCAGGATCAACTGCACGACAAAAAAGCGGGCCTATTCAGGCCCGTTTTTTTTATGATGGGTTAAAAATGTCGCTGAGTCAGCCTTTGAAATGATTGTTAAGCTGCCAAGGGGGCAAGCCACTGGCGCAATGCATCCAGTACCTGCTCGCGGCAATGATCATTGAGAATTTCATGGCGTCCATCCGGCCAGAAGTGAGCGGTCAAGGGTTGTTCCATGGTATGCAGGACTTGCTCAAGGGCCATCATGCCCTTGCCCATATCACTCATCGGGTCTTGTTCACCGCCAAGCAGTAACACCGGCAATGCATCAGGCAGTTCGGCAAGCTGCTGGATGCTGTGGATCTGACGCAGTCCGTCGATCAACTGGCACCAGGACTCGGTGGTGCAATCGAAGCCACACAGGTCGTCGTCCAGATAGCGCTGTACCTGATCGCGGTCGTTACTCAGCCAGTCGAACTCGGTACTCGGGTCCGGCACGCGGCGAGCCCAGGCACCAAAGGTCATTCTGCGAATCAACGGGCTTACCCCACGCTTGCCATTACGACGGCGGGTCAGCTTCACGGGCAGGCCCATCAGGGTGTAATAGGCTGCCGGGTGGTAATCGCTGGCGCATAGCACCAGCCCCGACAGATTCTCACCGGTGCGTTGAGCTGCTGCGAGGGCAATGAAAGAGCCCATGCTGTGGCCGCCAAGCACGCAGGGCAGACCCGGGTGCGTTTCACGGGCCATGGCGATCACCGCGTTGGCATCCTGCACCAGGCAGTCCCAGCCGTTGTCGTCACCGAAATGCCCTTTGGGGCACGCCTCGCTGACACTCAGGCCATGGCCACGATGATCCGGGCAATACAGATGCCAGCCCTGCTCGTTGAGTGCCTTTGCCAGCGGCTCATAGCGGGCACCATGCTCCGCCATGCCGTGCAGCCAGACCATGATTCCCTTTGACGTTGCAGCCTCGGTGGGCCAGTGGTGGATAGCGGTGGAATGGCCGTCGCCCGTGTTCAGGTAGCGCATCTGCTTGCTCATAACATTCTCCGGCGGCGCGGTCAGTGGACAGGTTGATGCCTGTGATATTAAGGCGTCGTCGGCGAGGATAAGTGCTCAACCGGCAGCCTGCCGGCCAAGCCTCCTGAGCCTGTTCCGGACCATGGCATAATAACAGCTATGGCAACAGGGTGATGCAGCAACTACCATGCCGGACGCTGTTGTACGCTGCCCGATTTCCAGGAGAGACCATGATCGAATACCGGATTCGCCCACTGCGCCCTGAAGCTCATCTTTTTGAAGTGACGCTGACCGTGGCAGAGCCGACCCCGGAAGGGCAGGCGTTTACGTTGCCGGCCTGGATACCCGGCAGCTACATGATCCGTGATTTTGCCCGCCATCTGGTGCATCTGGAAGCCAGTTGTCAGGGTGAGACGCTGCCCGTGGCGAAAATCGACAAGCAAACCTGGCAGGTGCCACCCTGCGACGGCCCCGTGCAGCTGCACTACCACGTTTACGCCTGGGACCTGTCCGTGCGCGGCGCGCATCTGGATACCACCCACGGCTATTTCAATGGCACCTGTGTCTTCCTGGCGCCCATGGGGCACGAGGACCAGCCCTGCGAAGTGGAAATCGAAGCACCGCAAGGCCCGGCCTACCTGGGCTGGCACCTGGCCACCGGGTTGCCCCGGCTGACGGGGTCGGAGCTGGGGTTTGGCCGCTTCCGGGCAGATAACTACGATGCCCTGATCGATCATCCGGTGGAAATGGGCCCGTTCGAGTATGCCCAATTTGAAGCCTGCGGTGTGCCGCACTGGGTGGTGATGGCCGGTCGTCACAAGACCGATATGGCGCGGCTGTGCCGGGACCTGAAACCGATCTGCGAACATCACATCCGCATGTTCGGCGAACCGGCGCCCATGGATCGCTATCTGTTCATGACCCTGGTCACCGGCAATGGTTATGGTGGCCTGGAGCATCGCAATTCCACCAGCCTCATGTGTGCCCGCGACGACCTGCCCAAGCGCACCGACGAGCCGGGCAAGGTGCGCGATGGCTATCGTAATTATCTGGGCCTGTGCAGCCACGAATATTTCCACACCTGGAATATCAAGCGGATCAAGCCGGCGGCGTTCACGCCGTTTGATCTGTCCCGGGAAGTGCATACGGAATTGTTGTGGGCCTTCGAGGGCATCACCAGCTACTACGATGACCTGTCGCTGACCCGCACCGGGCTGATTGCGCCGCAGAGCTATCTGGAGCTGCTCGGGCAGACCCTGAGCCGGGTGTATCGTGGTCAGGGCCGTCACAAGCAAACTGTCACCGAATCCAGCTTCGACGCCTGGACCCGCTTCTACAAGCAGGATGAAAACGCCCCCAACGCCATCGTCAGTTATTACACCAAGGGCTCGCTGGTGGCGCTGGCGCTGGATCTGACCCTGCGTAATCTTACTGGCGAGCAAAAGTCCCTGGATGACCTCATGCGCCTGCTCTGGGCCCGTTACGGGCAGACAGGCGAAGGCGTGCCGGAGCAGGGCATCCAGCCACTGGCCGAGGAAGTGGCCGGTTGCGAGATGACAGACTTTTTCGAGCAAGCGCTCTACAGCACCGAAGATCTGCCGCTGGCGGAGCTGCTGGCCGAGCGCGGCGTGGAGCTGAACTGGCGCAGTGCTGCCGGTCACGGCGACAACGGTGGCAAGCCCGGCAAGGAGGGTATCCCCAATCTGGGCGTGCGGCTGGTTGCCGATCCGATGGGCGCGAAGATTGCCGTGGCGTTCGAGCAGGGCCCGGCCATGGCGGCAGGCCTGTCAGCGGGGGATGTGATCATCGCCGTGGATGGCCTGCAGGCCACGCAGAGCAATATCGACAACCTGATGGCCAACTTCCTGCCCGGTGAAATTGTGGAACTCCACGCCTTCCGTCGCGACGAGCTGATGAAATTCAAAGTGAAGGTGGCGCCCAGCGAACCTAGCACGGCGTACCTGACCATCGCCAAGGGCGGGTTAACCGAGAAGGGCAAGGCCTGGCTGCACTGTAAGGGCAATTAATAATTGATAGTTGATAATGAATAACGAAAGAAAACAGACCGTAGCAGCGGCGCTTGAGCCGCGAACCTGCTTGCGAAGGTTTTCCCAAGTATGATTCGCGGCTCAAGAGCCGCTCCTACGACGTTTTATGGTTGATTGAATTTTTCATGTCTTTGAAGCCACTCTACAGCCAGCTGGGTAACGTTCGCAGAGCGGACCATTTTCGTTTGAAAAAGCGGATCGATGGTCTGTCACGATTGCCAGCTGACAAGCGCAATGACCAGGCCGTGGAGAAGATTTCCAAGGCCATTGCCGCTTCCATTGCCAATCGGGAAAAACGTCAGGCGTCCCAGCCCGTATTGAACTGGCCGGACCTGCCAGTGGTGGCCAGCCGTGAGGAGATCAAGGCGGCCATTCGTGACCATCAGGTGGTGGTGATCGCCGGGGAAACCGGCTCCGGCAAGACCACCCAGCTGCCGAAAATCTGCCTGGAGCTGGGTAGGGGCATTGAGGGCACCATCGGCCATACCCAGCCACGCCGGCTGGCGGCTCGGGCCGTGGCCAGCCGGGTGGCAGAAGAGCTGAACAGCCCGCTGGGCAGTACTGTGGGTTTCAAGGTACGTTTTGCCGAGCAGGTCAGCGAGACCAGCCTGATCAAAGTGCTCACCGACGGCATGCTGCTCAATGAAATCCAGCAGGACCGCTTTCTCAACCAGTACGACACCTTGATTATCGATGAGGCCCACGAGCGCAGCCTGAATATCGACTTTCTGCTCGGCTATCTCAAGCAGCTGTTACCCAGGCGCCCAGACCTGAAACTCATCATTACCTCGGCCACCATCGACCACGAACGTTTCGCCCGGCATTTCGGTGAGGCCCCGGTGTTGGAGGTTTCCGGGCGGACCTACCCGGTGGAAATGCGCTACCGGCCTCCCGCTGAAGGCCAGGAATTGTCCCGGCAGATCGAAGAGGTGCTGCAGGAAATCCAGCGCGAGGAACGTCGCGAGGGCCTGCCTGTGGCGCGGGACGTACTGGTGTTCCTGGCCGGCGAGCGGGATATTCGCGATTTGCATCATCACTTGAAGCGCTGCGAACTGAGAGACACGGAAATCCTGCCGCTCTATGCGCGATTGAGCCAGGCGGAGCAACACCGCATTTTTGCGTCCCACCGGGGTCGGCGAGTGGTGCTCAGTACCAATGTGGCGGAAACGTCCCTGACTGTGCCGGGTATTCGTTATGTGATCGATGCCGGCACCGCCCGCATCAGCCGTTACAGCGTGCACTCCAAGGTGCAGCGGCTGCCAGTGGAGCCCGTCAGTCAGGCCAGCGCCAATCAGCGGGCCGGGCGCAGCGGGCGGATCATGCCGGGTATCTGTTTTCGGCTGTACGAGGAAGACGACTTCCTCAATCGTCCCGCTTTCACCGACCCGGAGATTCAGCGCACCAACCTGGCAGCGGTGATTCTGCAGATGGCCGACCTGAAACTGGGCCGGGTGGAGGATTTTCCCTTCATCGAGCCGCCGGACGGGCGCCTGATCCGTGACGGTTACCGACTGCTGGATGAGCTGGGCGCGCTGACGCCGAAACAGACCCTGACCCCGCTGGGCCGGCAGTTGGCCCGCTTTCCGCTGGACCCGACCCTGGGGCGGATACTGGTGGCGGCGTCCCAGCAGAAGGTGCTGCGCGAGGCGCTGATCATCGTGTCCGCTCTGGCCGCCCAGGACCCCCGCGATCGGCCCCATGACAAGCAGCAGCAGGCGGACCAGGCCCATCAGCCGTTCACCGACAAGGACTCGGATTTCCTGTTTTTCGTCAAGCTGTGGCAATGGGCGGAGAACCAACGGGAGTCGCTCAGCCGCAACCAGTACGAGAAGCTGCTGAAAAAGACCTTCCTGTCGCCCACCCGCATGCGCGAATGGCGCGATACCCATCGCCAGTTACTGTTGCTGTGCAAGGAGCAGGACTGGGATCTGAACCCGCCGACCATGAACGAGCAGGGGTTGGCCGACGGCGCCTACGGGCCCCTGCATCAGGCCCTGTTGCCCGGGTTGCTGGCCAACGTCATGCAGCGCACGGACGAGGGGGAGTGGCTGTCCACACGTAATCGAAAGCCGCTGATCTGGCCGGGCTCGTCCCTGTCGAAAACCAAGGCCCGCTGGCTGATGGCGGCGGAGCAGGTGGAAACCAGCCGACTGTTTGCCCGTACTGTGGCGCGTATCGAGCCGGAATGGGTGGAAGCGGCCGCCGCTCACCTGGTCAAACGCCAGTATTTCGAGCCCCACTGGTCGAAGAAGCGGGGGTGTGCCATGGCCAAGGAACAGGTGAACCTGTTCGGCCTGATTCTGGCCAGCGGTCGGCGGGTCAACTATGCGCCCATTCATCCCCAGGAAGCCCGCGAATTGATGATTCGCGAAGGGCTGGTGATGGGAGAGTTGCACCGGGAGCCGCCCTTCGTGAAGGCCAACCGGGAGCAATTCGAAACTCTGGAGGAGATGGAACACAAGTTGCGCCGGCGCGATATTCTGGTGGACGAGGAGGCCCGGGTGGCCTTTTACGATGAGCGGTTGCCGCAGGACGTGACCAGCCTGGCCGGGCTGATGAGCTGGTATAACAAAAAGGCCACGCCGGCCCAGAAAGAAGCACTGCTGATGCCGCAGGATTTCCTGTTGTCACGGAGCCCGGATCTGGGCAGCGACCAGTTCCCGGATCAGCTGCGCCTGGATGGCATCAGCCTGCCGCTGGAGTACAGCTTCGATCCCACCGGGGAGCGCGACGGTGTCACCCTGATTGTCCCCGTGGCGGTCCTCAATCAGGTCCCGGACACCCGCTTGGACTGGCTGGTGCCGGTACTACTGCGGGAAAAACTGGAAGCCCTGATCCGGGCGTTACCCAAGGCCCGGCGGCGTCATTTTGTCCCCGTGCCGGACTTTGTAGGCGCGCTTCTGGATACCCTGGATCCCCAGGAGCCGTTACTGTCGGCCATGACTCGTGAATTGCAACGGATGACCGGTGTGCGGATCGAACGGGAAGAGTGGCAGGATGCCACGTTGCCCGACCATCTGCGCATGTTTATCCAGGTGGTGGACCGGGTGGACGGTAACCGGAAAGTGCTGGCCCAGGGACGCCACCTGGATGAAGTTCGTGACAAACTGGCTGGTGTCACCGCTAACCTGCCGGAACCGGCGGCGCAGGAACCGGTTCCGCGGGGGCAGGATTGGCTGTTCGGTCGCCTGCCGGACACCCACGAACAGGATCTGGGTGGCATGGTGGTGCGCCGCTATCCCGCCCTGGAAGATGATGGCGACGCGGTGGAGCTTCGCTACCGCGATGATGTGGATGAGGCCCGCTGGAGCCATCAGTGGGGTACGGCACGCCTGTTGGGCTTCAAACTCAGTGTCCAGCTGCGTGACCTGCGCAAACAGGCCTCACAGATGCCCGGTTTTCAGAAGCTCAAGGGCGAGAAGGGCGCCATGGCCCGCCAGGCACTGGATCATGCGGTACTGCGTCTGCTGGCAGAGCATTTCCGGCTGGACGAGCCGGTACGCGATGAGGCTGCCTTCCGGGCCCGTCTGGATGCCCATCGGGGGGATTTCGTGCCCTGGGCAGGCCAGCAATTGAGCGCTTTCGGCAAGCTGTTCGCCGATTATCGGCAGCTGATGGGCAAGCTGGAAAAAAACTTTCCCCTGGCCTGGGCCCATGCCCACCGGGACCTTAAGCAACAACTGGGCAACCTGTTCCGCGACGATTTCCTGCTGCAGGTGCCCTGGCCCTGGTTGATGGAATACCCGCGCTATCTGGAGGCTATCAGCCACCGTCTGGACAAACTGGGTGGCCAGATTGGCAAGGACCGTACCCTGACCGCAGAGCTGGAGGCCTTTGACAAGCAATACGCCACTCGTGCTTCGGGTCTGTCCCTGTGGCAGCAGCCGGCGCCTCTGCAAGAATATTTCTGGATGTTGCAGGAATACCGGGTGAGCCTTTTTGCACAGCAGCTCGGTACCCGGGTGCCAGTCTCCGCCAAGCGCCTGAATAAACAGTGGGAGCTCTGCTGATCAGTCACCCCCCTCTACGAAGCCGCTGTAGGAGCGCCGCTTGAGGCGCGAACCTCGCTTGCGAGGAAACACACGGAAGACGATCAGGCACAGAAGAACGTTACGCCCGATTCGCGCCTCAAGCGGCGCACCTGCATTGACTCCGTAGCAAGCATAACAACTATCCACCCACCCCCTTTGCGCTGGCCACCCCGAATCCGGATAATCGACCCATTATTCCCATTTGTGGAACGGGGCCCTTTGTCCCGTTCGAGTGCGAGGACTCGCTTGTGAGCTATTCTGTAGTAATCAGTGGCACCGGCCTGTGGACCCCGGAGCAGACCATCACCAACGATGAGTTGGTGGAATCCTTCAACGAATACGTAAAACGGTTCAATGAGCGTAACGCCCAGGCCATCGAGGCCGGCGAAGTGGAAGCCCTGGGTCCCTCCGATAGCGCCTTTATCGAAAAGGCGTCCGGTATCAAGCAGCGCTACGTTATCGACAAGACCGGGATTCTTGATCCGGACCGGATGGCGCCACGCATCGCCGAGCGATCTGACGATGAGGTGTCCATTCAGGCGGAAATCGCTGTCAAAGCGGCAAAGCAGGCGCTGGAGAATGCCAACCTGACCGCCGACGACCTGGATGCGGTATTGGTGGCCTGTTCCAACATGCAGCGCCCGTACCCGGCCATGGCCGTGGAAGTGCAGGCGGCTCTGGGCATGGAGCACGGTTGGGGCTATGACATGAACGTGGCCTGTTCCAGTGCCACCTTCGGGATTCAGGCCGGTGTCGACGCTATCCGTAACGGCAGTGCCCGCCGCGTGTTGATGGTGAACCCGGAAATCTGTTCCGGTCACCTGGCCTGGGAAGATCGCGACTGCCATTTCATCTTTGGGGATGTGGCGACGGCCGTGATTCTGGAACGCAAGGAAGACGCCACTTCTGCCAATCAGTGGGAAGTGCTGGGTACTCGCCTGCAGACCAAATTTTCCAACAACATCCGCAACAATTTCGGCTTCCTGAATCGTGCTGACGAAAGCGGCGTTGGCGCCCGCGACAAGCTGTTCCGCCAGGAAGGGCGCCGGGTTTTCAAGGAAGTGTGCCCCATGGTAGCCGAGCAGATTTCCTCGCACCTGTCTGATACCGGTGTACCGGTGGAAGCCCTCAGTCGTATGTGGTTGCACCAGGCTAACCTGAGCATGAACGAGTTGATTTCCAAGCGGGTGCTGGGCCGCCCAGCCACCCGTGAGGAAGCACCCGTGATTCTCGACGACTATGCCAATACCAGCTCCGCCGGTTCCATTATTGCCTTCCACAAGTACAACGCGGACCTGCCGGTGGAGACCAAAGGGGTGATCTGTTCCTTTGGTGCCGGTTACTCAATCGGTAGTGTGATTGTGAATCGCATCAAATAACGAGCTCCGCCATTCACGTTAGCTTCACGAAGGCCGCATTCTGCGGCCTTTTTTGATGCCGCCTGTAACGTTTACCTCACGGCCTCATCTCTATATTGTCTGAATCAGGCGCTACGCAAAACAACGTGGTTTGCCTGAGCCGCATTGTGCGGTTTCGGATACAACCTAAATAATGATGTATGGAGACTGAACATGGCTAAGTTGAGCAAACTGAACCCCCTGGCTGCGACTGTTGGTGCGGCTGTTGTGGCTTCCGCACTTTCCGCTCCTGTGGCGATGGCTGCAGAAAATCCGTTCGCAGCCGCTGATCTGCAAGCCGGTTACCAATTGGCTGGTGCCCATGCTGAAGGTAAGTGTGGTGAAGGCAAATGCGGTGACAAGAAAGCAGAAGGTAGCTGCGGCGAAAAAAGTGGCGAAGGTAGCTGTGGTGAAAAAAGCGCTGAAGGTAGCTGCGGCGAGAAAAGCGCCGAGGGCAAATGTGGCGATGACAAGAAAGGCGAAGGCAAGTGTGGTGAAGGCAAATGCGGCGGTGGTGCCTAATAAGGCAGGAGCTAATGCATGAAACCTGAGACACCAGTGTCCGGAGTGGGCCTGGGTCTTCGGCGGGCCCTGATGGGCCCGCTTTCTCCGACCCTCGACTCTCCGCAAAGTGCGCCCTTTGATTTTATGGAAGTGGCACCGGAGAACTGGATTCCTATGGGCGGTCGTCTGGCCAAGCAGTTCCGTGCTTTCACGGAGCAGTTCCCCTTTGTGACCCATGGCCTTAGCCTGTCCCTGGGCGGGCCTGAGCCCCTGGATTTTGAATTATTGAAATCGGTGAAAGGGTTCCTGAAGGAACACAATATTCGCCGTTATACGGAACACCTGAGCTACTGTAGCGATCACGGCCACCTCTACGATTTGATGCCGATTCCTTTTACTGAAGAGGCAGTACATTACGTGGCAGATCGGGTTCGCCAGGTACAAGATTTTCTTGAGCAGCCCATCGGCATCGAGCACGTGAGTTACTATGCTGCTCCCGGCGCGGAAATGTCAGAAATCGAGTTCGTTAATGCGGTACTGGAAGAGGCGGACTGTGAGTTGTTGCTGGATGTGAACAACGCCTACGTGAACAGCATTAATCACGGTTATGACCCCCGTGATTTTATCAGTGCGTTACCGGGTGAGCGCATTTGCTACTTGCATATCGCCGGCCACTTTGACGAGGCGGAAGATCTGAAAGTCGATACCCACGGCAGTGCGGTGATTGATCCGGTGTGGGCATTGCTGGAGCATGCCTATCGTGAGTTTGGCACCTTGCCCACCTTGTTGGAGCGGGATTTCAATTTCCCCGGCAATGAAGAGCTGTTCAGTGAGCTTCACAAAATTGGCCGTTATCAGCATCAGCAGCCGTCAACGACACGGAAACTGGGATGAGCAAGGCCGATTTTCAAACCCTGCAGCGGCGATTTGCGGCACATCTACGCAATCCGCAAAACCATTCAGCCCCCGGCGATATCGAAGAACGTCGACTGGATATTTACCGAACGCTTTTTTTTAACAACGTAAACGGTTTTATCACCCAGGGGTTTCCTGTGCTGTATTCCATTCTGGATGCGCAGCGTTGGCAACGACTGGTTCGGACCTTCTTTGATCAGCATGCCTGTCAGACCCCGTATTTTCTGGAAATCCCCCAGGAATTTGTCACCTTCCTGGCTTCCGGTCAGGGCCTGGAGGAGGGGGATCCGCCTTTCCTGCTGGAACTGGCTCACTACGAGTGGATGGAGTTGGTACTGGATGCCTCCACCGAGCAATTTCCGACAACCGGGTTTCACCCGGAAGGCGATCTGCTTCGTGCCATTCCCCAGCTCAGCCCCTTGCACGTGGTGCTCAGCTACCAGTATCCAGTCCATGAAATCTGCGTCGAATTTCAGCCCCAGACGCCCCTGTCGCAACCTCTCTGGCTGCTGGTCTACCGGGATCGCGCGGACCAGGTGCGCTTTATGGAAATCAATGCACCCACCGCCCGGTTGCTGCAATTGATCGAGGAGAACCCGGACAACACCGGCTTTCAGGTGGTCGGTCAACTGGCGGAAGAGCTGCAATTTGCGGATGTGGAAAAACTGGCGGCGTTTGCCCGCGATATTCTGCTGCAAATGCACCAGCGGGACATCCTCATAGGCGCGAGCCTGAAACCTTGCTAACTGCGCACCGCTCATCGGGTACGGCATTCTCCCCAATCTGTCTGTAAAATCCGCAAACTAGCAGGGTAGTGTCGCCCGTGGCCCTGTTCGGAGACGCAACGGGCTGGCTATAATGCAGCGTCGACGACATACCGGGGTGACCGTGCGTTATTTACTGCTGACCATATTGCTGAGTGTTTCCTGTACCGCTATGGCGGAAGAGGAAGACTGGGGTGAAGCCTCCACGGCGTTCGATGCCCCCCAGAGCAGTGAGGTAAAGGACGACGATCCCTGGGAAGATATCAACCGGAAGATCTTTGCCTTCAACGAAACCTTAGACAAGTATGCGCTGAAGCCGGCTGCCAAGGGTTATCGCAAGGCGACCCCGGGCTGGTTCGATGACACCGTGACCCGCTTCTTCGAGAACCTGCGGGATTTTCGCAGCGGTCTGAACAGCGTGCTGCAGTGGCGGTGGGGCCATGCCGGCCATAACTTTGGCCGTTTCACGGTCAACAGCACCTTGGGCATCGGCGGCCTGTTCGATGTGGCGAGCAAGGTCGACCTGGATAAGCACAACACCGACCTGGGCCTGACGTTCGCTCGCTGGGGGATTCCGGAAGGCAATTACCTGGTGCTGCCGTTCTGGGGCCCGTCCACCGTTCGTGATGCCGCAGCGATTATCCCGGAAGACTACATGCGCCTGCGCCATTACATCGAGCATGACTTGACCCGCTACAGCGTTACCGCCACCTATGTGGTGGATTTGCGGGCCGATCTGCTGGATCTGGAGCGCAATATCGTTGGTGACCGCTACACCTTCCTGCGCAATGCCTACCTGCAGCGCCGTCGCTTTGAATCCGGCGATGCGCCATCGCTGCGTTTCCCGGACATAGAGCAGCGGGATATGGAGTTGGAAGATGAGTATGAGGATGAAGGGTGGTGAGGTAATTGATAATTGAGAATGGATAATTGATAACTGCGCGAACGATCTTACTACCAACATAAAGCGCAAGAGGCCGCGATCAAACCTGAATCGCGGCCTCTTGCGTTGAAAAGATAGCTACCAACCTGTTCCGCTCCGTTATCAATTATCAACTATCCATTATCAATTGAATTCAGTCGCTTTCAGCTTCGCCCGAATATAGTCCCCATGCGACACATACAACAGGTCGCTGACCCGGCGGATCAGGTGTTCTTCGTGGGCATCGGCGTGGCCGTCGGCAGCGGCCATAGCCCACATTTCCTCGATCAAGGTGACTCTTGGTTCCGGCCCCCAATGATCGCGAAGCGGGCGGGTGAATTCGAACAGGTCGGTGGCCTTGTCCACGCGGTCTTCCAGTTCGGAGAGGATGTCATCCATCTCCTGCGGCTCCAGATGCCAGTGCTTTTCCACCGCCTTGATCAGACGTTGTGATTCTTCCTGTGCTACCGTGCCGTCGGTACGGGCCACTTCCAGAAGCAGGGCGGCAGCCGCCCGGTGCAGGTCGTGCTCGTTTGTCTGCTGCTGGGGCTGGTCGGGGCGAAAGAGTCGGTTCAGCCAATTCAAATTACACCTTCCTCCTGCAATAGCGCTTCCAGCGCCAACTGGTCGTTGGCGAAGCGGCGGATGCCATCGGCGAGCAGGTCGCTGGCCATGGCATCGTCATTGAGTTGCCAGCGGAACGCGGCCTCGGTGACGGCCTGCCAGTCGTCCTCCGGGGCCACCAGTTCCGCATCCAGTACCCGGGTCAGACTCCCGGTATCGGCAGCCAGTTCCCTGAGCAGGGCCGGGCTGATGGTGAGTTTGTCGCAACCGGCCAGGGCTTCGATCTGGCCGGCATTGCGGAAGCTGGCGCCCATGACGATGGTTTCCAGACCCCGGGCCTTGAAGGTGCGATAGATCTGGCGCACGGACTGGACCCCCGGGTCGTCATCCGGGGTGACAATCTCCATGCCCTGTTTGCGGTGCCAGTCGAAGATGCGGCCCACAAAGGGGGAGATCAGGGTAGCGCCGGCTTCCGCTGCGGCCAGGCCCTGAGCCTGGTTAAAGACCAGCGTCACATTACAGCGGGTGCCTTCCTCCTCGAGGACTTCCACGGCGCGGATGCCTTCCCAGGTAGCGGCGGTCTTGATCAGGATGCGGGACGGGTCCACGTCCAGTTCCCGGTAGATGGCCATCAGACGACGGGCCTTTTCCACCGTGGCGCGGGTATCAAATGACAAACGCGCATCCACCTCACTGGAAACACGACCGGGAATCCGCTCCAGGATGGCCTGGCCTGCCAGGCAGGCATAGCAGTCGGTCAGCCAGTCCATCTCCCCGCCATGGCCCAGGGTGCGACACAGATCGGCTGCCTGTTGCAGCAATGGCCGGTAGCGTTCGTCTCGGGCCGCTGCCAGCAGCAGGGAGGGGTTGGTGGTGGCATCTTCCGGTGCCAGTTCGGCGATCATGTCCAGATCACCGGTATCGGCCACCAGAGAGGTCCATTGGGCTAGCTGTTCGCGTTTGTTCACGGTTTCCGTTCCTTTCGGTGTCGTGGCGGGGCACGGTACTGCGCCGCCATGACAGAATTATTGTTTCACCACAGAGCTCACTAAATGCACAGAGGTAAATCGGGTTGTGGGAAACCATGCTTGCATGGTGAAGAGGTGGGCACGGCATTCGCTATCCAAGCATAGCTTCCCACAAAAACAGATTGTGCCATCCGGCTTGTTGGTTCTGTGAGCGCTGTGTCCTCTGTGGTGAAAGGCTTGTTACAGCCTAAGATAGTTGCGCCAAAGCGTCCATGAGCACTTGCGGGGTGGTGTCCTGCTTGTGCATGTTTTCGCTCAGGTGACGGCGAAAACGGCGGGCACCGGGCTCGCCCTGGAACAGGTTGAGAATATGGCGCAGGGAATGCTTGGGTGCATGGCCCAGCGCGTAGCGCCGCTCCACATAAGGCAGGAATTGTTCGGCCACATCCCGGCGGCTGGGTACAGGGTGTTCATCGGCAAACACGATGCGATCCGCATCGGCGAGAAAATAGAGATTTTGGTAGGCCTCGCGACCAATCATCACCCCATCCACGTCGCCCATGTGCGCATGCACTTCGTCCAGAGTCTTCACGCCACCGTTGAGAATGATTTCCATATGGGGGAAGGCCTGCTTGATGGCGTAGGCCCGCTGATAGATCAGCGGCGGAATCTCCCGGTTTTCCTTTGGGGACAGCCCGGAGAGGATGGCCTTGCGGGCATGGATGGTGAGACTGGTGCAGCCGGCCTGTTCCATGCGGGTAACAAAGCGATAGAGAAAGTCGTAATCATCCTGGTCATCGATGCCGATGCGGGTCTTTACGGTCACGGGGACGCTGACAGCAGCCTGCATGGCCTCCACGCACTGGCCCACCAGTTCCGGCTCGGCCATCAGAATGGCGCCGATCTTGCCCTGCTGCACCCGGTCCGACGGGCAGCCCACATTGAGGTTGATCTCGTCGTAACCGTATTGTTCGGCAATTCGGGCGGCTTCCGCCAGGTCCTGCGGTTCGCAGCCGCCCAGTTGAAGCGCCACCGGGTGCTCTTCGTCATTGAATGCCAGAAACCGCTCACGATCCCCGCGCAGAATCGCCTGGGCCACCACCATTTCGGTGTAGAGCAGGGTGTGGCGGGTAATCAGCCGGGCCAGAAACCGGTAGTCGCGGGTGGTCCAGTCCATCATTGGGGCGACGGACAGGCGCCGATCAGGCTGAAGCGACGGGGCTGTTTGGATCAAGGAATCATTCATGCATGGCGATAACACGGGTATTGGGTCGACTATTGTCGCATGTTGCGGCGCTGCGGCGTAGGGCGGGCGGCGGCGTTGCCTGTCAAAGGCCTGCCGGCTCTGCTAGACTCCGCGCCTTTCCGAACCACTCGAGACTGTTCATGATCCTCTCCCGGCTGAGTCCGCCCTAGTAGACAGCCCGTCTCCGGCTTTGCCGTATGGTGCCCTGCGCCATGTCATCCCGTGTTCTGTTGCCCTTGAGCAGCATCCTTGTCTGTCGTATTTGCAAAACAGGATTGTTCTTCATGCTTCGATCTATTCAGCAGGAATGGTTCAGTAATATCCGTGGTGATTTACTGGCGGGTTCCGTTGTGGCCCTGGCCCTGATTCCGGAGGCGATTGCCTTCTCCATCATTGCCGGTGTGGACCCCAAGGTGGGGTTGTATGCATCTTTCTGTATCGCCGTTGTCATTGCGTTTGTCGGCGGCCGCCCGGGGATGATTTCGGCGGCAACCGGGGCCATGGCGCTGGTGATGGTGACCCTGGTCAAAGACCATGGCCTGCAGTATTTGTTGGCGGCGACGGTGTTGACCGGGATGCTGCAGATTGTTGCGGGCTTTCTGCAGCTTGGCAATCTCATGCGCTTTGTCTCCCGCTCCGTGGTCACCGGCTTTGTGAATGCCCTGGCTATCCTGATTTTCATGGCGCAGTTGCCGGAGCTGGTCGGGGTAACCTGGCATGTGTATGCCATGGTGGTCGCCGGCCTGGCGATCATTTACCTGCTGCCGCTGCTGACCACCGCAGTACCATCACCCCTGATCTGTATTGTCGTGATGACCGGGATTGCCATGTATCTGGGTCTGGATGTGCCCACCGTCGGTGACAAGGGTGATCTGCCGGACAGTCTGCCGGTATTCCTGTTGCCGGATATCCCGCTCAACCTGGAAACCTTGAAAATCATTCTGCCGTACTCTCTGGCCCTCGCCGTGGTAGGCCTGCTGGAATCCATGATGACGGCAACCATCGTGGATGATCTGACCGATACCGATAGCGACAAGAATCGCGAATGCAAAGGGCAGGGCGTGGCCAACATTTTCTCCGGGTTCCTGGGGGGCATGGCCGGGTGTGCCATGATCGGCCAGTCCGTGATCAACGTGAAATCCGGTGGCCGCAAGCGCCTGTCCACCTTGTTTGCCGGTTGCTTCCTGCTGGTGCTGGTGGTGTTCCTGGGCGAATGGGTGTCCCGGATACCCATGGCCGCGCTGGTGGCGGTGATGATCATGGTGTCCATTGGTACCTTCAGCTGGGAGTCCATTACCAACATGGCCAAGCATCCGGCCAGCAGCACCGTGGTGATGCTGGCTACGGTGTCGGCCACCGTGGCAACCCATAATCTGGCGATCGGGGTGGGTATCGGCGTGGTACTCAGCGCGCTGTTCTATGCCAATAAAGTGGGGCGCGTTTTCTATGTGCGCTCGGATCTTGATGAAACTGACAGCAGCCACCGCCGCTACGAGGTGCTGGGGCAGGTATTTTTCACCTCCGCGGATCAGTTCATTGCCTCCTTTGATTTCAAGGAAGCACTGGATAAAGTGACTATCGATGTACACCGTTCCCACTTCTGGGATATCACCGCCATTGGGGCACTGGACAAGGTGATCATCAAGTTCCGCCGTGAAGGGACCGAGGTGGAGCTGATCGGCCTGAACGAGGCAAGCGCCACCCTGGTGGATAAATTTGCCGTGCACGACAAGCCTGAGGCGGTCGAAAAACTCATGGGCGGCCACTAACAGCCTGCCAAAGGAGAAGAACAATGAGTGATGTAATTGCCTGTATTGATGGCTCTCCGGCCGCGGCCCGGGTGTGCGACTACGCGGTGTGGGCGGTGCAGCGTCTGAATGCACCGTTGACGTTGCTGCACGTTCTGGATCACTCCCGGTACCCGGTGGAAAGTGATCTTAGTGGCAACTTGTTGTTGGGTGGCCGCGAGTCCCTGCTGACCGAACTGTCCGAGCTGGATGCCAAGCGCAACAAGCTGGCACTGGAGCAGGGCAAGCTGATGCTGGAAGCCGCTGCCGGTCGCGCCATTGAAAAAGGGGTGAGCGAACCCAAACAGCGCCAGCGACATGGTGGTCTCGTGGAGACACTGGCCGGGATGCAGGAGCAGACCCGCATTTTGGTGATCGGAAAACTGGGCGAAGAACATGCTGGTGAGGCTGCCCAGGTGGGCGACCATGTAGAGCAGGTGATTCGTACCATGCACAAACCGATTCTGGTTGTGCCTGCGGATTTCAGTGAGCCCGGCAATATCATGCTGGCGTTCGATGGCAGCCCGACCTGTCGTGAGGGTGTGAAAATGCTGGCTGCCAGTCCGCTGTTCCTGGGTCTGCCCTGTCATCTGGTTGCCGTGGGCAAGGACAAACAGCTGGGCGAGGATCTTGCCTGGGCCCGTGACACCCTGGAGCAATCCGGTCACGAGGTGAAAGTGACGCAGTTGGAAGGGGACGTGGAGCCTTCTTTGCACCAGTACCAGCAGGATAACGGTATTGATATGGTGGTCATGGGTGCCTACGGGCATTCCCGCATCCGCGAGTTCTTTGTGGGTAGCACCACCAGCAAGATGATCAAGCATGCCACGGTGCCCCATTTGCTGCTGCGATAAGTCGCTGGCGTGGCGAACCGGAAAGCGCTCAGAGAGAAGAAAGTGACGCAGCCAGAGCAGCATCGCGTTCGGCTGAAATTGCTGGCAGACCGATTTATCCCAGGGATGGGTTATTGATCCCGTCAGCGTTTTCCGCACTGAGCACGCCAATGTCCGCGTATTGATCTATACCGGGAGGTTGTCTTGCCGGAATTGAAAATTCTGGGGCTGTTTCTGATCACGGCGATCGCCGAGATTATGGGCTGCTATTTGCCTTATCTTTGGCTGCGTGAGGGAAGGTCCGTCTGGCTGTTGATTCCTGCTGCGTTGAGTCTGGCGGCTTTTGCCTGGCTGCTGTCGTTGCACCCCACGGCTGCGGGCCGGGTCTATGCGGCCTACGGCGGCGTGTATATTTTCGTGGCCATTCTCTGGCTGTGGGGCGTTGATGGTATCCGTCCCACGGGCTGGGATATTGTCGGGTCGCTGGTGGCGCTGACCGGCATGGCCATCATCATGTTTGCGCCTCGGCAGATTGGGTAACGCCTGAGGCTTGATGCCGGACCCCTGACGCGAAAAGAGAAACTTGTCGGCGTCTGAGGTCCGGCGTTTGACCCTTATTCCACGGTAATGGTGATCTTTTCAGACATTACCGGCGGTTCATGGGGCACGTGCATGTGATCACCCAGCAGCAATTGCAGGGTATGGGTGCCCGGTTCCAGTTCCAGCTCGGTTTCTGTCTGGCCCTTGCCGAAATGCACCACGTTGTCGTTGGCCGGCAGCGGGAAGTCCATGGCAGGCATGGAATCCTTATCCAGGTCGATCAGCAGGTGGTGGTGACCGGCATGTTCCTGCTCGGTACCGGCGGGCACCACGTCCATGCCTTCCAGGCCGAATTTCACCGTTACGGGGCTGGTCACGGTCGCACCATCAGCGGGGCTGAGAATGGTCGCTGTGGCACCTTCCGGGGCGCTACTGCGGGTCATGCCGCTATTGCTGGTGTCTTCGGCCATGGCAGCGTCTGTCTTGGCATCAGTAGCGGGTGCTTCGGCTGCCGGGGTGTCGGTTTTGGGCTCTTCACTATTGTCTGAGCAGCCCTGCAGCAGAGTAGCGCCAGCGATCATGGCGACCAGCACAGAGTGTTGAAAGGGAATACGCATGGTCTTTTCCTTTTCTTTCTGTCGTGTTGATAAAATCTGCTGGCCGCGAGCCAGCAGAAGAATGAGTGGCGTTCAACCTTAGCAGAAAGCCGGTGGGGCGTGTCTATGTGCGTCACGCTTTGACAGGTATAATCCGCGCCAGTTTGCATTATTGGAGTCAGCATGACCGTCCGTACTCGTGTAGCGCCGTCGCCCACCGGTGACCCCCACGTAGGCACCGCCTATATCGCCCTGTTCAATCGCTGTTTTGCCCACCAGCACGGTGGTCAATTCATTCTGCGGATTGAAGACACGGACCAGACCCGCTCCACTGATCAATCCGAGCAGATGATTCTGGATTCGCTCAAGTGGCTGGGGCTGAGCTGGGATGAGGGCCCGGATGTGGGCGGCCCCCATGGCCCGTATCGGCAGAGCGAACGCAAGCATATGTATCGTGAGTACGCGGAAGCGCTGATCGAGAAAGGCCATGCCTTCAAGTGCTACCGCACCAGTGAAGAACTGGACAACCTGCGTGCCGAGTTGAAAGAGCAGGGCCAGAATCGGGCGCTGAAGCCGATGGATCTGGAATTGTCCGCGGAAGAACAGGCAAAGCGTGAAGCCGAAGGGGCTCCCTACGTGATTCGCATGCGCGTGCCCACCGATGGCCGCTGCGAAATCCAGGACATGCTGCGCGGTACCGTGGAGCTGGATTGGGCGCTGGTGGATGCTCAGATCCTGCTCAAGTCCGACGGCATGCCCACCTACCACTTGGCCAATATCGTGGATGATCACCTGATGGAGATCACCCATGTGATCCGTGGTGAGGAATGGCTGAACTCCGCGCCCAAGCACAAGTTGCTCTACGAATATTTCGGCTGGGAGATGCCGGTACTTTGCCATATGCCGCTGCTGCGCAACCCGGACAAATCCAAACTCAGCAAGCGCAAGAACCCCACCAGCATCCTGTTCTATCAGCGTATGGGCTACCTGCCGGAAGCGCTGGTGAACTATCTGGGGCGCATGGGCTGGTCCATGCCGGACGAGAGCGAGAAGTTCACCCTGGCGCAGATGCAGGACGCTTTCGATATCAACCGGGTGTCCCTGGGTGGTCCCGTTTTTGATGTGGAAAAGCTGAGCTGGCTGAACGGGCAATGGCTTCGTGAGCAGAGCGATGAGCAGTTCCTGGATACCTTGCTGGACTGGGCCTACAACCGCGATTACGCCATGAAGATCATTCCTCACCTTCGTCAGCGGGTGGAAACCCTGTCGGACGTGGCGGACAAGGCGGCCTTCTGCTTCAACGGCATGCCGGCGATCAACGAGGCCAGCTTCGAGCATAAGCAGTACGGTGCCGAGGACATGAAGGTGTGGCTCCAGTACCTGCTATGGGCTTATGAGGCGCGCAATGACTGGAACCGTGACGGCTTGTTTGCGGATGCCAAGGCCATCGCCGATGCCCTGGAAGTGAAGATCAAGGACTTCCTGTTCCCGGCCTTCGTTGCCATTGCCGGCACCAGCGCCAGCTTCTCGGTAGTGGATTCCATGGAAATCATTGGTGCTGACCTGAGCCGCGCCCGCCTGCGCAACGCTATCGAGGTGCTGGGCGGGGTGTCCAAGAAGCAGATGAAGAAGCTGGAGAAGGCTTATCGGGATTTGCCGGTAGGCTGAGACCTGGCTATAGGAACGTCGCCGGCGGCGCGATAAGAAACCAGGATCAAAAGCTATTTCACCACAGAGGGCACAGAGCACACAGAGAAAATTCCTTGTTTTTCCTCGGTGATCCCTGTGCCCTCTGTGGTAAATAACCGCTTTTCAGGTTTTGGGTTTATGCACTTCGTGCACCCTACGGGCCGCCCTGGCGGGCGTTACCTACACTTCGTTCCGGTTCGCGCCGCCAGCGACGCTCCTACGGCAGGGGTTGTGGATTTTGCCCAGTTTTTCAGCAGCTTGTTCAGGATGTAGCCAAACGGACTTCATTCTGAAAAAAACACCAGGCCAGCGCTTGACAGAGTAGGGGGGCTGGGTAGAATACGCCGCACCAACCGGGACGCACCTTGTCTCGATTGTCGTATTTGGGGCCATAGCTCAGCTGGGAGAGCGCAACACTGGCAGTGTTGAGGTCGGCGGTTCGATCCCGCCTGGCTCCACCAAATACGTCCCCTTCGTCTAGTGGCCCAGGACACCGCCCTTTCACGGCGGTAACAGGGGTTCGACTCCCCTAGGGGACGCCATATAGAAAAGCCCTGCTCGAAAGAGTGGGGCTTTTTTATTTGTGTATCGCGGATAAGGAAGCGGTCAGCTAGTCGGTGCTCTGGGAGAGCTGGACGCCCGATATGGATGACAGAAGCTCGAATCTGCTCCGCCGCCGCTGATTGTGTAGGGTGCACTGAGCCTAAGGCGAACTGCACCATCAAACGCCGGATCGGTGCAGTTCGCCTTAGGCTCAATGCACCCTACGCCCCGGAATTCTGCGATTAACCTTCCAGTTCCCGCAGCACCGTTTCCCGCAAGGTGTGTAGTCGTTCACTGAAGGCAACCGGGTAGCCTGATTGTGCAGGGTCCAGGCTGAGCAGAACGTTGGGGAGCTTTTCCAGATGTCTTGCGACGTTATCCCGGGTAATCGATAGATCCGGTGCGTCGCGGCAGGGCTCACCGTCCCGGATAACGGGCTGTAATAGCGGTTCGCCATCAGCCGGCTCCTCCCGGGCCGTAATCCGGTCCTGTTGGTAATGGCCCTGGCCATCTGTTTGTCGCCATACCTGTTTGCGGCCCGGGTAGAGCTGCTTGCCGGGAGAGTTTTTCAGCCGGGGATGATCCGCATAGTCGGTGAGCTTGTAGGCCAGATCCAGGGTGGGGGCATCACTGGATGCGCCCATGCTGGTGCCCACGCCAAAGCCGTCGATGGGCGCGCCATCGGCCAACAGGCCGGCTATCCGGTATTCATCCAGACCACCGCTGACCAGAATGCGGATCGGTTGCAGTCCCGCAGCATCCAGTTGCCGACGTGCGTCTTTGGCCTGCTGTGAAAGATCGCCAGAGTCCAGACGGATGGCCCCCACGTCCAGCCCTTCATCGCGTACCAGGCGGATCACTTTCTCCACGCCTGCGCGGCTGTCGTAGGTATCCACCAGCAGGGTAGTACCGGGATACAGCCGGGCGTAGGTGCGCAGCGCCGCCATCTCGCTGTCATGGGCCTGGATATAGGAATGGGCCATGGTGCCGCGTAAGGGCAGGCCGTGCTGCAAGCCGCCCAGCACATTGCTGGTGCCTGCCAGGCCGGCGGCACGGTAGGCGCGCACCCCACGCAGAGCGGCATCACTGCCGTGCATGCGGCGCATGCCGAAATCCACCACCGGCCGGCCATCGGCGGCCAGCACCATTCGCAAAGCCTTGGAGGCCAGCACGGTCTCCAGGTGCACCACGTTCATCAGCAGACTTTCCAGCAATTGCGCTTCCATCAGTGGGGCGGTGATTTCCAGCAGGGGTTCCTGGGGAAAGACCGGGGTGCCTTCCGGCAGGCAGTGGATGTCGCCACTAAAACGAAAATCCTGCAGCCACTGCAGGAACCCATCTTCAAACAGCTCCAGTGCCTTCAGCCGGTTCACCTGTCGAGACGGGAAATGCAGTTGGCTGACCAGCCTGGCTGCGTACTCCTGGCCGCAGGCCAGAATGACGTTACGTTGCGCCGGCATTTCCCGGTAAAACAGGCTGAAGGTGGCCGTGTCATTCATGCCTTCGTGCCAGTAGGCCTGCAGCATGGTCAGTTCATAGAGGTCAGTCAGTAGACCCAGTGCAGTGTTGTTGGAGGTAAGGTCCATATCAGGCTATGTCTTCCAGTTGGGTGCCGGCTTCCTGCAGGGCCTTGAGGGTAGGGCCTTGCTGGTCCGGGAAAACCGGGCGGGTGGCGTTGCACAGCAGGTGAACCCGGAAACCGCCGGCGCAGGCATCCTTGACGGTGTGAAAGACGCAGACGTCTTCTGCCAGACCGCCGATCCAGAGTCGTTTGACGCCTTTTTGTCGCAGCCAGCCTGCCAGGCCGGTGCCATCAAAGGCAGAGTAGGCATCCTTGTCAAAGGCGGTGCCTTTGCTGACGATCACCGTATCTGACGGCAGTGACAGGCCCGGGTGAAAGTCGGCACCGGGAGTGTCCTGGATGCAATGAGGTGGCCAGGGTCCGCCCTGGGCCTGGAAGGAGCAATGGTCCACGGTGTGCCAGTCGCGGGAGGCGATCACCGGCAGATTGGCGTCGGCGGCGGCTTTCAGCCAGGCGTTCATGGCGGGCACTACCTGATCGCCGTCTGGCACGGCCAGGGCGCCACCAGGGCAGAAATCATTCTGGATATCCACGGCCAGCACAGCATCGCCGGCCTTCAGGGGAAGATGTCCCATGGTTGCCAGTCCTCTGTTGCTTGTGGCTACCACCAGTGTCGGAGTCTGATTGCAGTGATACAAGGGGCTAGCCGAGCAGGCTGATTACCGTCTCTGCAACGGAGCGGATGTCGCTTTCCAGCTGGAACTCCCCGGTGATGGTTTTCTCGTCGCCGGCCCGGTATTTCCCGGTTTGCACCAGGCAGGCCTGCATGCCGCTGTTCAGTGCGCCTTCCACGTCGCCATGGACATCGTCTCCGACCATCAGGGTGTCTTCGGCGCGGGTACCCAGGTCGGCCAGCACCTGTTCGAAAAAGGCGGGGGAGGGTTTGCCGGTGATGATGGCCCGGCAGTCGGTGGCATACTCCAATGCCCTTACAAAAGGGCCCGCATCCAGATGCAGGCCGTCATCCAGCTGGTAATAACGGTTCTCGCCGATGGCTATCAGCGGTGCGCCGTCCTGCAGCAAGCGAAACGCCTGGTCCAGATGCTCGTAGGTGAATTTCCTGCCGGCATCGCCGATCAGTACGGCAGTGGCCTGTTTGCCTTCCAGATCGGAGAATTCCTCTTTGAGATTGGGGTGGAACAGGCAGTAGGGGGTCAGTTTATGGCGGGTCAGGTAGTCGTGAGCAGCCTGCGGCGCGGTAAACAGCTCTGTCTCGTCTACCGCCAGGTTCAGACTGGCCAGGTCATTGAGTATCTGACTGCGGTTGCGCTGGGAGGTGTTGGTGACAAAGCGCAGGGGCAGCCCAGTGGCGCGCAGGCGTTGAAGCGCGTCCTGGGCACCCTGTAGCAGACGCGGGCCCTGGTAGAGCACGCCGGCCAGGTCCAGACAGATGGCATGCAGCGGCATGGCACTCCTCCGTGAGGCTTCTCTGAACAGCCTGTTAAAGCATAGGCCTGGCGGTGCGGTCAGCTCAAGCGGCGAATGGTCAGCGTGTGGGCAATTTTCTCACCATCCCAGATGTACTCGTAATGCGCGCTTGGGGTAATGGCCTCCACCGGCAGGGGGGAGAACAGGGCGTAGCAGTGGCTGCCGGGGGCGCGGACGGATTCGTAGTGAAGGCCGGTTTCGCGCAGCTGGTAAAGCTGCTGGCCAAGTTGCCGTGGTGCCTGGTAATGGTCCGGGTCATGCCAGTGCGGATACCGGGTGGCCGGGGTGATATCGCACAGGGTGGCCGAGAAGTGAACCTTGAGGCCGCGCATGACAATGCGGTCGTATTTTAGCCCTTCAACCCGCTGGAAATAGCGCTGCTGATGGTAACGGGTTTCAACAAGGGCCGTGGCCATGCGATCCGCGCAGTAGAAGACACCGTAGGCACCATCAGAAAAGCGGGAGCCGGCGGGGTTCACGTGGACAAAGGGCCCCAGGGCATAGTTGCAACCGGGAATGCCCCAGGGCCGTTCTGCGGGGGGGACCCGGTTCAAGTCACCTACCTCGTTCTGCAGGCGCGGGTTAGTCAGGGCCTGCACGGCAAACAGGGCATCGAAGTCGGCCTGGTCTGCCACATCGTCAAAGATGGCAATGGGCGGGTATTTGCCGTTGACCAGCCGGTAGGCAATCTGCGAAGGGAAAGTCTGTCGAGGCAGGGCCTGGATATCGTTTTCTGTTACCCCCATTGCCCGCCCCGCAGGCTGTCCAGCTGACGGTGCACTTCGTAGAGGCTGGCCACCCGACCGTTGCTCATGATGTCCATGGGGCTGGCGCCGTTGAAGAACGGGTTGTGGTTGGCCATGCGCACGAAGCCGTAGACGTTTTCCCGGTTACCGAACAGGGTACGCAGCGCCTGGTGGATGTTCAGCAAGTAGCTGAGACGTTCCAGCAGGTCGTTGCCGACCCGGGCACTGTCCGGCTGGCTCTGGTACTTGTGCAGGGTGGAGCGACCCACGCCGAGCAGAGCCATCTTTTCCTTCTCACTGCACTGCCAGTGCTCTAGTAGCTTGAGTACTGCGCGCAGTGCTGCATGTCGGGCACCGTCGTCCAGCGCCTGCGGTGTCTGTTGTCTGGCTGCTTCCATAATGCCTCCTGACTTGATGGTTCAATAATGGCCCTTTTTGCATTAATTGTCTATATGTGGATGCGCGGAAGGATCCAGCTCCCAGTTCGGGAGGATGGCCAGAACTTGAGCCGGGTTTCCCTGTCCCTGACAGCGAGATGACAGACAGGGCATTGTGATGACAAAGACAGGGTTGTTGACGTGGGTATCACTGATATTGCTGGGTAGTGCAGGGCTTCAGGCCAGGACGCTGACGGATGCGCACCTGCATTACGTGGATTTCATGCAGTACAGCGAGGGCGGTGAGGCCATGCTGGCGGCGATGGATCAGGCCGGGGTGGAAACGGCCTGGCTGTTCGGCTTGCCGGTGATGAAGAAGTGGCAGGCTGAGGCACCGCGCAAACCACGCTATTACCTGGGTGATGAGGCGCCGTTGTATTACTACAGCGCCACCGATGACATTGTGGCACAGGCGGTCCGGGCTCTGCCGAAGGCGCAGCAACGGCGGCTGAAACCCTTTATCAGTGGTGTTAATCCCACCGACATGAACGCTGCGGATCAGATTGAGTCGTTGATACGTCGGTATCCGGGGATGTGGTTCGGCATCGGGGAAATTCTCACCCGCCATGACCAGCTGACAGCGTTGACCGAGGGCGAAACGCCCAGGGCCAACCATCCTGCATTGATGCGGGTTTACAAGCTGGCGGCCCGCTACGATCTGCCGGTGTTACTGCACAGCAACCTGACATCACTGCGGGAAGAGACGCCGATTTTCCTGGAAGAGCTGGAGGCGGCGTTGTCCGCCAATCCGCAGACCCGCTTTGTGCTGGCACATGCAGGCACCAGCGGCGGGGTGGAAGAGAGGCAGGCGCCGCTGGGTACCCTGGTGCCGATCCTGCGGGCCTTGCTGGGCCGTTATGCGCATTTTTATGTGGATCTGTCCTGGAGCGTCAAGGATCACTATTTGCTCAAGGATGGCAAACCCGCTGCGGAATGGATCAAGCTGATCAGGGACTATCCGGACCGTTTTGTTCTGGGCTCGGACCTGGTGGGGCACTTCGACAGCATGAAACGGCTGATGGATGACTACCAACCGCTGCTGGATGCCTTGCCCCAAAAAGTGGCGCAAAAACTGGCGAATGGCAATGCTGCTGCGCTTGTGCCCGAAAAGGGTGCGCAATATCGGAGTGATTGAGGGGCATCGAAATTTTCCGTTGTTGCCTTTTACCAAGGCAACAACGGAGTTGGCGGGCTACTCGGTTTTTTGCAGGCGGCGCAGCAGGGAAGATGTATCCCAGCGCCCGCCGCCCATCGCCTGAATCTCCTGATAGAAATCATTGACCTGCGTTGTCACCGGCAAGGGCGTGCCGTTGCGGGCGGCTTCTGCCAGGCATATATCCAGGTCCTTGCGCATCCAGTCCACTGCAAAGCCATGTTCGTACTGGTCGTCGATCATGGTCTGGTGGCGGTGGGCCATTTGCCAGGAACCGGCGGCGCCATGTTGAATGGTCTCGAAGACTTTACCGGCATCCAGTCCGGCATTCCGGGCAAAGGCGACGCCTTCGGCGAGGGCTTCCACCAGACCTGCCACGCAGATCTGGTTGACCATCTTGGTGAGCTGGCCGCTGCCAGCCGGGCCCATCAGATTGACTGCCTTGGCATAGTGGTTCAGCACGGGAACCGCGCGTTGGTAGGCAGCATCATCACCGCCACACATAATCGACAGCTGGCCGTTTTCGGCCCCCTGCTGGCCGCCTGACACTGGCGCATCGATAAAGTCTGCCTGGCGATCCCGGCAGGCGGCATCAAGCTCCCGGGCCACCGCGGCGCTGGCGGTGGTGTGATCCACCAGCAGGGCGCGTTCGCTGAGGGTTTCCAGGACGCCATCGGGCCCCAGGGTGACCTGGCGCAGGTCATCGTCATTGCCCACGCAGACAAACACCATGGCGGCGCCCGCGGCGGCCTCTGCGGGGGTGGCCGCGATGCGGCCACTGAAATCCCGAGCCCATTGGTTGGCGCGGCTGGCAGTGCGGTTGTAGACGGTCATGGACAACCCGGCTTCGGCCAGGTGCCCGGCCATGGGGTAGCCCATGGTGCCCAGCCCGATAAAGGCGGCGTTAATCTTTGACATTGCTGATGTCCTGCTCCTTGGGGGTGGCGGGGTCATTGGCCGGTAGCGGGTAGGCGGCAAAACGGGGGGCAGTGAGGCTGCCCAGGTACAGGGTATCGCCGTGTTGCTCCACGCTGGTGATGGGAGCGAAGGCGTCGGTGCTGGTGTCCTGCAGGTTGTGTGTGACTTCGCCCTGTTCGTTCAGACCCAGTACGAAACCGTGGTGGGCCGGCTGTGGCTGAAGAAACGATGGCAGACGGAAGGCCACCTTACGCAGCAGGGGCTTGTCGGACATGGCATCCAGCATGGCGTTGCGCGGGCTGAACAGGGCCACCCAGAAGGTGCCGTTGCCGTTGCTGGAGATGCCGTCGGGAATGCCAGGCAGGTTGTCGAAGAAGACATCATGGCTGCCCGCTTTATCACCTTTCAGCCAGTAACGGACAATTCGGTAGCTGCCGGTTTCATTGACCAGTACAAAGTCTTCGTTCTGAGACACTGCCACGCCGTTGGCGAATTGCAGGCCGTCCAACAGGACATCGGTGTGGTCGGTGGCCGGATCGTAACGCAGCAGCCGGCCATGGCCGCCATGTTCGAGAATATCGTCGCGGGCGTGCAGGGCGGGGCCGAATTTGCTGGACGCATCGGTGAAGTAGATGATGCCCTTGCTGTCCGTGTCTACATCGTCAGTAAACTTGAAATCCACGCCGTTGGCACGCTGGGAAAGCGCGGAAATGGCGCCGGAGGGGCTAATGCTGAGCAGTCCCTTGTAGCCATCAGCCACGATCAGATTGCCTTGCGGGTCGAAATCAAGCCCCAGCGGGCGGCCCTTGGTGTCGGCAATCATGTCCGGGTTAATGCCATCCGGATCAAAGCGAACGATCCGCCCGTCCACATAGCCCACATAGAGAAAGCCGTCGCTATCGATAGCCACATCTTCCGGGCCGATGCCGCCATCAACGGCCAGGGGGCGGCTTTCGGCCAGGGCGGAGTTGCTGGCATAGGGGCCTTCAAGGGCCGGTGCTTCGGGTGCCTGCCAGGCTACTGGATCAATGGATACCGGCCAGAACAACAGATAGCCAACCAGAATGATGAGAATCAGCAGTGCAATGTTTTTTATCATTGGAATCCGGAAGATCGATTAACGGAAAGCTGATGCTTGCATGGAGGGCGCGGTCACGCAAATGCAGGGTGCTAATCAATGCCGATGAGCGTGGTTGGGTAGGCGTGAAAGGCAAAATCTGTTTTTACCACAGAGGGCACAGAGCTCACCGAGTAAACCCCTTTCTTTTCAGAGGCAAGAGAGCACTGCTTGCCATGGCGAATTAATTAGCTATTTGTATAACGTTTTTCCAGAAAACCTGCAGCTGTAATATCTTTTCCTCAGCGAACTCTGTGCCCTCTGTGGTAAAAACGCCTTTGAATTTACCAGGCACAAAAAAACCGCCCGGAGGCGGTTTTTCTGTGTGGCGATAACGGGCGCTTATTTGCGCTCGTTGACCGGAATGAACTCGCGTTCGGTCTCGCCGGTGTACAGCTGGCGCGGACGGCCAATCTTGTACGGATTGGAGATCATTTCGTTCCAGTGCGCGATCCAGCCCACGGTACGGGACAGGGCAAAAATCACGGTGAACATGGAGGTCGGGATACCAATCGCCTTCAGGATGATGCCGGAGTAGAAGTCCACATTCGGGAAAAGCTTCTTCTCCTTGAAGTAGGGGTCGCTCAGGGCGATCTCTTCCAGTTTCATGGCCAGTTCCAGCTGCGGGTCGTTCACACCCAGTTCGGCCAGTACTTCGTGGCAGGACTCACGCATTACAGTGGCACGCGGGTCGTAATTTTTGTACACCCGGTGACCGAAGCCCATCAGCTTGAACGGATCGTTCTTGTCCTTGGCCTTGGCGATGTAGGTATCGATGTTATCCAGGCTGCCGATTTCATCCAGCATGTTAAGTACGGCTTCGTTGGCGCCGCCGTGAGCCGGGCCCCACAGGGCAGAGATGCCCGCAGCAATACAGGCGAACGGATTGGCGCCGGAGGAGCCGGCCAGACGCACGGTAGAGGTGGAGGCGTTCTGCTCATGGTCTGCGTGCAGGATGAAGATGCGATCCATGGCCTTGGCCAGGGTCGGGCTGATCTTGGACTCTTCACAGGGGTTGCCGAACATCATGTGCAGGAAGTTCTCTGCATAACCCAGGTCGTTGCGCGGGTACATGAAGGGCTGACCCAGGGCGTACTTGTAGCACATGGCCGCGATGGTGGGCATCTTGGCAATCAGGCGGTACGCGGTGATTTCACGGTGCTCGGGATTATTGATATCCAGAGAGTCGTGGTAGAAGGCGGACAACGCGCCAACCACGCCGCACATGATGGCCATGGGGTGGGCATCGCGGCGGAAACCGTTGAAGAAATTGCGAATTTGCTCGTGCACCATGGTGTGGTTCTTCACGGTGCTGACGAATTGCTCTTTCTGCTCTGCTGTCGGCAGCTCGCCGTAGAGCAGGGTGTAGCACACTTCCAGGTAGTCGGACTTGCCGGCCAGTTCCTCGATGGAGTAGCCGCGATGCAGCAGCTTACCCACTTCACCGTCGATAAAGGTGATCTTGGATTCACAGGAGGCGGTGGAGGTAAAGCCCGGGTCGAAGGTAAAGACACCATTGGCTACCAGTTTGGACACGTCAATAACGTCGCGGCCCAGGGTCGGGGAGTAGATAGGCAGGTCCAGGTCCTTACCATCTACCTTGAGAGTGGCTTTCTTCTCGGTCATGGGAATCTCTCCATTGGCGGACGAGGGAACGTTCCTCAAGGCAAGGAAGGTCCTCCAAAGCGCGGGGGAAGGTAAAGTTTTGACACACCTTTGTCAACGCGAACCCGGGAACCGGTGGGTCAGACTTTTGTAGGGTAAACAGCTTGTTACGGCAATAACCGGGTTTTGCATCAGGGTGGTGCGAGCTCTTTTCATGGCGCTCACATCCGGTGCGCCATTGTAAATCAAGGCGTTAGAGAAAAGATACTGCGTCTGAATGCAGCGCAGCGTTTGTTTTGCTCAGGGCGCAGCGATATACTGCCGCCCGGCAGAAACCTCTGACTGGGGGTTTTGTGTGGGGCCCACCCCGGCCCGGGCGAGGTTGTTAAGATCAGACTTCACGTTTTGATCTCAACAACTTTGCCAAAGTTCCCGACAACCGCCCCAACCTGGGGCCCGGCTATAAGTAGGCTACCGTGAACGATAAGCGACCCGTTAACCTCGATCTGAGCACGATCAAGTTCCCGGTCACGGCTATAGCATCTATCACCCACCGTGTAACCGGCGTTGCCATTTTCCTGGCGTTGCCGATTCTTCTGTGGATGCTGGATCGCTCCCTGGCGTCTCCCGAGAGCTTTGCGGACCTGAAAGAACTGATGACCTCCCCGCTGGTGAAGCTGGTGGTATGGGCCATTCTGGCTGTACTGCTGTATCACCTGGTGGCAGGTATTCGCCACCTTATTATGGATGCTGGCGTGGGTGAGACCCTGGAAGGCGGCCAGCGCGGCGCCAAACTGGTCTTCATCATCTCTGTAGTACTGATTCTGCTGGTAGGAGGCTGGATATGGTAACCAGTGTGACGAGCCTGGGCCGTAACGGCCTGTATGACTGGCTCATTCAACGTGTGTCTGCCGTTATCATTGGTGTGTACATGATCGGCATGCTTGGCTACCTGATGCTCTCCGGTGACCTGGACTATGGCAGCTGGAAAGCTTTGATGGGTTCTGTCTGCATGCAGATTGCCAACACCCTGCTGGTAGTTTCCGTTGCTGCACATACCTGGGTAGGCCTGTGGGGCGTAACCACCGACTACCTGACCGGCATGACTCTGGGTAAAGCTGCCACCGGCGTTCGCCTGATTGCCCAGCTGGCAATCGCACTGGCTCTGGTGGTGTATCTGCTGTGGGGTCTGGTTCTGATCTGGGGAGGGGCGTAATCCATGTCCATTCGCACTATTACGTTTGACGCTATCGTCGTAGGTGGTGGTGGTGCCGGTATGCGCGCCTCACTGCAAATGGCCCAGTCCGGCTTCAAGACTGCGCTGATTTCCAAAGTATTCCCGACCCGTTCGCACACTGTGTCTGCCCAGGGTGGTATCACCTGCGCGATCGCGTCTGCCGATCCTAACGATGATTGGCGCTGGCACATGTACGATACCGTCAAGGGCTCCGACTATATCGGTGACCAGGATGCGATCGAATACATGTGTAATGTGGGCCCCGAAGCGGTGTTCGAGCTGGACCACATGGGTCTGCCGTTCTCCCGTACCGAAGAAGGCCGTATCTATCAGCGTCCGTTCGGTGGCCAGTCCAAGAACTTCGGTGAAGGTGGCCAGGCGGCCCGTACCTGTGCCGCCGCTGACCGCACCGGCCACGCTCTGCTGCATACCCTTTACCAGCAGAACCTGAAGAACGGCACCCAGTTCTACAACGAGTGGTACGCTGCCGAGCTGGTCAAAGATGCTGACGGCAATGTCTGTGGCGTGATCGCCATCGACATCGAGTCCGGTGAGACCGTGTTCTTCAAGGCCAAGGCAACCGTTTTTGCCACCGGTGGCTCCGGCCGTATCTATGCCTCCACCACCAATGCCCTGATCAACACCGGTGACGGCGTGGGCATGGCCCTGCGTGCCGGCTTGCCGGTGCAGGACATCGAGATGTGGCAGTTCCACCCCACCGGTATTGCCGGTGCCGGTGTGCTGGTGACCGAGGGTTGCCGGGGTGAGGGTGGCTACCTGATCAACAAGGACGGCGAGCGCTTCATGGAGCGTTACGCGCCGAACGCCAAAGATCTGGCCTCCCGTGACGTTGTCGCCCGTTCCATGATGATGGAAATCCTGGACGGCCGCGGTGCCGGTCCGGATGGTGATCATGTGTTCCTGAAGCTGGACCACCTGGGTGAAGAAGTGCTGCACAGTCGCCTGCCTGGCATCTGTGAACTGGCCATTACCTTCGCGCAGACTGATCCGGTGAAAGAGCCAATCCCGGTTGTACCTACCTGTCACTACATGATGGGCGGTATCCCCACCAATGTTCATGGCCAGGCGATCAAGCTGAGCGGCGGCCATGAAGGCGAAGACCAGTTTGTTAACGGTCTCTTCGCGGTGGGCGAAGTAGCCTGTGTGTCAGTACACGGTGCCAACCGTCTGGGCGGCAACTCGCTGCTGGATCTGGTGGTATTCGGTCGTGCGGCCGGTCTGTTCATCGAAGATCAGCTCCGCCAGGGCATGACCCAGTACGAACCCACTGATGCCGATATTGACCAGGCGCTGGCCCGTGTGCGTCGCTGGGATGAGTCCAGCGGTGGAGAATCTGTTTCTGCCCTGCGCAAAGAGCTGCAGAGCGTGATGCAGAATCACTTCGGGGTGTTCCGTAAGGGTGACCTGATGGCGGAAGGTGTGGCCAAACTGGCGGATCTGCGTGAGCGGATTTCCAAGGCGCATCTGGATGACAAGAGCAAGCCGTTCAACACCGCGCGTATCGAAGCGCTGGAGCTGGACAATCTGCTCGAGGTGGCGGAAGCCACTGCCATCGCCGCAGAAGGCCGTACCGAAAGCCGTGGCGCACATTCCCGCTACGACTACCCGGATCGCGATGATGAGAACTGGCTGTGCCATTCCATCTTCGACCCCACTGCCAAGAAGCTGGGCAAGCGTGAGGTGAACTTCAAGCCGAAGACCGTTGACACCTTCCAGCCCAAGGCGCGGACCTACTAAGGGGAGCTAACGATGAAAGTCAGTATCTATCGCTACAATCCGGAAACGGACCGCGAGCCGAGCATGAAGGAGTATGAGGTCGATACCCAGGGTAAAGACCTCATGGTGCTGGACATTCTGGCGCTGGTGAAAGAGCAGGACGAATCCATGTCCTACCGCCGCTCCTGCCGTGAAGGCGTCTGTGGTTCCGACGGCATGAACATGAACGGCAAGAACGGCCTGGCCTGTATCACTCCGCTGTCCCAGGTTGCTCCGGGTGTACTGGAAGGCAAGAAGCCCCTGATCCTGCGCCCGCTGCCGGGCCTGCCGGTTATTCGTGATCTGGTGGTGGACATGGGTATGTTCTACAACCAGTACGAAAAAGTGCAGCCGTTCCTGCAGAACAACACCCCGGCGCCGGCCATTGAGCGCCTGCAGACCCCGGAAGATCGTGCCAAGCTGGACGGTCTTTACGAGTGTATTCTGTGTGCCTGCTGCTCTACCAGCTGCCCGAGCTTCTGGTGGAACCCGGATAAGTTCCTGGGCCCGGCGGCCCTGTTGCAGAGCTACCGCTTCCTGGCGGACAGCCGCGATAATGCCACCGAAGAGCGACTGAGCAAACTGGACGACCCGTTCAGCCTGTTCCGTTGCCACGGCATCATGAACTGCGTCAGCGTGTGTCCGAAAGGGCTCAACCCGACCCGGGCCATTGGCCATATCCGTTCCATGCTACTGGAACGGGGCATCTGACCCGAACGACTAAGGCGGCCATCTGGCCGCCTTTTTTGTATCTGTTACCGTAGAAAGTGTCGTTGAATGGTGTCTATTCGACGTTTTGCCAGTGCCGTAATGGATAAAAAAAGTGTTAAGTTGTTTTATCAAATCGGCGTCTAACAAAACCGAAATAAAAGGGCTACACTAGACGGCGATTCGAGGTAATCCCTCGTCGAGACGCGACAGAACACTCACTGTCACCCCACCCGGTGAAGATGAGTGGTTTTGTTTCATCTCATGGGTGGGGCAGGGCTTAAAAGGCGCTGCCCCGGACAATACAAAGCGTACGGGAACAGGGTCGCCCCCCTGTGGTCGCAGTGACACCAGTTACCACAGAGTGTGACACCTCCCGCTGAAGGAACGAGCTGACATGCAAGACAGTTCCATGCAGCGCCAATGGCAGTCCTCCCACATTGGAGGAGCCAACGCCGCCTATGTCGACGAACTGTACGAATCCTATCTGACTGACCCCAATTCTGTGCCGGAAGACTGGCGCGTCTACTTCGAAAAACTCCCCAGTGTTGATGCCGCCGTCGAGTCCGACGTACCCCATGCGGCTGTTCGCGAATATTTCCTGCTACAAGCCAAGAATCGCTCCCGGGTGCAAAAGTTTGGCGCCAGTGCCGTCAGCACTGAGCACGAACGGCGCCAGGTGCGTGTGCTGCATCTGATTGCGGCGTACCGCAACCGGGGCCATCAGGTGGCGAAGCTGGATCCACTGGGGATCATGGAACGCGAAGCGGTACCGGATCTGGAGTTGTCTCACCACGGGTTAAGCCCCGCGGACCTGGATACCGTATTCCAGACCGGTAACCTGTTTATCGGCAAGCCGGAAGCCACCCTCCGCGAAATCGTTGACTGTCTTCAGGGTACCTACTGCTCCAGTGTGGGTGCCGAGTACATGCACATCGTTAACACCGCGGAAAAACGCTGGTTGCAACAGCGCATGGAAGGCGTGCGCAGTCATCCGGAATACGGCGAAGACGTCAAAAAACATATTCTTGAGCGTCTTTCCGCCGCTGAAGGCCTGGAAAAATACCTGGGCAGCAAGTACCCCGGTACCAAGCGCTTTGGTCTTGAAGGTGGCGAATCACTGATTCCGCTGATGGACGAAATCATTCAGCGGGTGGGCAGCTATGGAGCCAAGGAACTGGTCATTGGCATGGCCCACCGGGGTCGTCTGAATGTGCTGGTCAACACCCTGGGCAAGAGTCCCAAGGATCTGTTCGAGGAATTCGATGGCAAGAGCTTTATCGAAACCGGTTCCGGTGATGTGAAGTATCACCAGGGCTTTTCCTCCAATGTGCAGACCTCCGGCGGTGAAGTCCATCTGGCCATGGCGTTCAACCCGTCTCACCTGGAAATCGTGTCTCCGGTGGTGGAGGGCTCGGTGCGAGCCCGCCAGGATCGGCGAGAAGACCATGAAGGCGAACAGGTCGTACCGATTCTGCTGCACGGCGATGCCGCTTTCGCAGGTCAGGGTGTGGTCATGGAAACCTTCCAGATGTCGCAGACCCGTGGCTTCAAGACTGGCGGCACCTTGCATGTAATCATCAACAATCAGGTGGGCTTCACTACCAGCCGACGTGAGGATGCCCGTTCCACCGAATACTGCACCGACGTGGCGAAGATGGTGCAAGCACCGATCTTCCATGTGAATGCGGACGACCCGGAAGCGGTGTACTTCGTCACCCAGCTGGCGGTGGATTACCGCATGCAGTTCAAGAAAGATGTGGTCATCGACCTGATCTGCTATCGCCGTCTTGGCCACAATGAGGCGGATGAGCCGTCGTCCACCCAGCCGTTGATGTACAAGAAGATCAAGTCCCACCCGACCACTCGTACCCTTTATGCGGAACGCCTGGTCAGTGAAGGTGTGGTCAGTGAACAGGCAGCCCAGAAGACGGCCGACGATTACCGCAACATGCTGGATGCGGGCGATCACGTGGTGAAGTCGCTGGTACGCGAGCCCAACAAGTCCCTCTTTGTGGACTGGTCACCCTATATCGGCCACCAGGTGGAAGATGACTGGGATACCAGCTATCCGCTGAAGAAGTTGCAGGATCTGGCCACCCGTTTGGAAACACCGCCGGAAGGCTTTGTGGTACAGCGGCAGGTGAAAAAGATCCTTGAAGACCGCCGCAAAATGACTGCCGGTGCGTTGCCGCTGAACTGGGGCTATGGGGAAACCCTGGCCTACGCCACCCTGATTGATCAGGGCTTTCATGTTCGCCTGACCGGGCAGGATTCCGGCCGTGGCACTTTCTCCCACCGCCATGCGGTTCTGCATAACCAGAAAGACGGTGAGCAGTATGTGCCGCTGCAGCATCTCTATGACGAGCAGCCACGCTTCGACATTTACGATTCGTTGCTGTCCGAAGAAGCTGTGCTGGGGTACGAGTACGGTTATTCCACCACCACGCCCAAGACCCTGGTGATTTGGGAAGCGCAATTCGGCGATTTCGCCAATGGCGCCCAGGTGGTGATCGACCAGTTTATCTCCTCCGGGGAAGCCAAGTGGGGCCGCCTGTGTGGTCTTACCATGCTGTTGCCCCATGGCTATGAAGGGCAGGGCCCGGAGCACTCCTCGGCCCGTCTGGAACGTTTCCTGCAACTGTGCGCAGAACACAATATGCAGGTCTGCGTGCCCAGCACCCCGGCCCAGATTTATCACCTGCTGCGCCGCCAGGCAGTACGTCCGTTGCGCAAACCACTGGTGATAATGAGTCCGAAGAGCCTGTTACGACACAAGAAAGCGATTTCCACGCTGGAAGAGCTGGCCGACGGTATTTTCCGTACCGTGCTGGATGATCCCGCAGAGCTGGATCGTGACAAGGTGAAACGGGTAGTGATGTGCTCTGGCAAGGTGTACTACGACCTGCTGGAGAAGCGCGACAGCGATGAGTTGATCGACACCGCGCTGATTCGTGTGGAGCAGCTCTATCCGTTCCCGGAGCAGCGCTTGCAGGAAGTACTGGAGCGTTACCCCAATCTGGAGAACCTGGTGTGGTGTCAGGAAGAACCCATGAACCAGGGTGCCTGGTATTGCTCGCAGCACCATATGTACCGGGTGGCCCGCGAGGTCGGAGACCTGCGGGTGCATTACGCTGGCCGTGATATGGCTGCCGCGCCGGCAGCTGGCTCCATGGCCCTTCATGTGGAACAACAGCAGCGTCTGGTCCAGGACGCCTTCGAGATCAAGTAAATAAGGATTAGGCATGGCGACTGATATCAAAGCTCCGCAGTTTCCCGAATCAGTAGCGGACGGCACCGTAGCCACCTGGCACAAGCAGGAAGGCGAAGCGGTCAAGCGTGATGAGCTGCTGGTGGACATCGAAACCGACAAGGTGGTGCTGGAAGTAGTGGCACCGGCTGACGGTGTAGTCAGCAAGATTCTCGCCGCAGAAGGCGACACCGTTGAGAGCCAGCAGGTGCTGGGTCATTTCGAAGAGGGCGCCAGCGGTTCGGCGTCGCCTGGCGGTGACAAGGCTGATTCGGCTCCGGCCGAGCAGAAAGAAGAGGCTTCGGCAGAAGAAAAGGCGCCGGCCAGTGAAGCTGCCAGCGACAACGACAGCGCATCGGACCAGGCCGGGCCGGCGGCGCGCAAGCTGATGACCGAACATGGTGTTGCAGCTGCCCAAGTGACGGGCACTGGCAAGGGCGGCCGCATCACCAAGGCGGATGTGGAAAAAACCATCAGCGACAAGGAAGAGAAGCGGGCCAGTCAGCCGGCACCGCAGCAGCCGGCTACCCTGGATGTACCGGCAACGCCTGGTGAACGTGAAGAGCGTCGGGTTCCCATGACCCGTCTGCGCAAGCGTATCGCCGAACGACTGGTGTCTGCCCAGCAGAACTCCGCCATGTTGACCACCTTCAACGAGGTCAACATGAAACCGATCATGGATATGCGTAAGCATTACCAGCCGGAATTTGAAAAGGCCCATAACGTACGCCTGGGTTTCATGGGTTTCTTCACCCGTGCCTGCGTGGAAGCGTTGAAACGCTTCCCGGCAGTGAATGCGTCCATCGATGGCGAGGATATCGTTTACCACGGTTACTACGACGTGGGTGTGGCGGTGTCTACCGAACGGGGGCTGGTTGTTCCGGTGATTCGTGATGCAGACCAGCGTGGTCTGGCGGAAGTGGAATCCCAGATCATCGAGTACGGCCAGAAAGCCCAGAAGGGCAAGCTGTCCATCGAGGAAATGACTGGTGGCACCTTCACCATTTCCAATGGCGGGGTGTTCGGCTCACTGATTTCCACGCCGATTCTCAACCCGCCGCAGACAGCCATTCTCGGCATGCACAAAATCCAGGAACGCCCAATGGCGGTGGACGGCAAGGTGGAAATCCTGCCGATGATGTACCTGGCGCTGTCCTATGACCACCGTTTGATCGATGGCAAGGAAGCGGTGCAGTTCCTGGTGGCAGTGAAGAACTTTATCGAAGATCCGGCGCGTTTGCTGCTGGATATCTGAATGTATGCCTGCACGCATCACGTTGGCACGCAACCACGCTAAGGGCGTGCCAGCGTGTTGCGTGAAGCGTGCCAGCGATTGAAGGAATAGATCATGGCTGACAAGTACGACGTCATTGTCATCGGTGGTGGCCCCGGCGGTTATGTGGCTGCCATCCGTTGTGCGCAACTGGGTTTCAACACGGCCTGTATCGAGAAACGTATCAACAAGCAGGACGAGCCCGCACTGGGTGGTACCTGCCTGAATGTGGGCTGTATCCCCTCCAAGGCCCTGCTGGATTCTTCCTGGAAGTATCACGAAGCGCAGAGCTCCCTGGCGGACCATGGTATCAAGCTGGGCGACGTGAGCCTGGACCTGGATACCATGCACAAGCGCAAGGACACCATCGTCCGTAACCTGACCGGCGGCATCGCCCAGCTCTTCAAGGCCAACAAGGTCACCTGGTTGCAAGGCTCCGGGCAACTGAAAAGCGGTAAGCAGGTAGAGTTTTCTCCCCTGGACGGTGATGCGCAGACCCTGCAGGCGGAACACATCATTCTGGCTGCTGGCTCCGTGCCGGTGGAGATTCCGCCGACCCCGGTTGATCAGAAAATTATTGTCGACTCTACCGGCGCCTTGGATCTGCCTGAAGTGCCCAAGCGTCTCGGTGTGATTGGTGCCGGTGTGATCGGGCTGGAACTGGGTAGTGTCTGGGCTCGTCTCGGCAGCGAAGTGGTGGTGCTGGAAGCAGTGGACACCTTCCTGCCCACGGTGGATCAGCAGATCGCCAAGGACGCCAAGAAACAGTTCAGCAAACAGGGTCTGGATATCCGCCTTGGTGCCCGGGTTACCGGCTCCGAGATGAAGAAAAACCAGGTAGTGGTGAGCTTTACCGACAAGGACGGTGATCAGCAGGAGACCTTCGACCGACTGATCGTGGCCGTAGGCCGTCGCCCCTATACCGAAGGCCTGCTCAGTCAGGATGCCGGTGTCAGCCTGGATGAGCGCAATTTCGTTTACGTGGATAACCAGTGCCGTACCGATGTGCCCGGCGTCTACGCCATTGGTGATCTGGTGCGCGGCCCTGCACTGGCCCACAAGGCCATCGAGGAAGGTGTGATGGTGGCAGAGGTGATTGCCGGCGAGCACACCCAGGTCAACTACGATGCCGTCCCCGGGGTGATCTATACCCACCCGGAAGTGGCATGGGTGGGCAAGACCGAAGAAGAGGTCAAGGAATCCGGTGAAGCCTACAAGACAGGGGCAGTGCCATTTGCGGCCAACGGCCGTGCCATGGCGGCCGGCGAAACCGGGGGCATGGTGAAGTTTGTGGCCGATGAGAAAACCGACCGCATTCTCGGCATGCACGTGGTGGGGCCTCAGGCCTCAGAACTGATCCAGCAAGGCGTGGTGGCGATGGAATTCGGTGCCACCATCGAAGATTTGCAACTGATGGTGTTCGGTCATCCGAGCCTGTCGGAAACCGTTCATGAAGCCGCCCTGGCCGTGGATTACAAGGCAATCCATGTGGCGCAGCGCCGGCGCAAGAAATAACGCCGCAGAACGGTCGCGAAGTGACGGCGTCCTGACGGGCGCCACTCATTCATTGATATGGAAGTATTGGCATGAATCTCCATGAATATCAGTCAAAGCAGCTTTTTGCTGATTATGGTCTGCCAGTTTCTACCGGTTTCGCCTGCGATACTCCGGAAGAGGTCGCAGCCAAAACCAAAGAAATTGGTGGTGAAAAGTGGGTGGTAAAAGCCCAGGTACACGCCGGTGGTCGGGGTAAGGCCGGTGGCGTGAAACTGGTGAACAGCCCGGAAGAAGCGGCGGAGTTTGCCAAAAAGTGGCTGGGTAAAAACCTGGTCACGTTCCAGACCGATGAGCATGGCCAGCCGGTCTCCAAGATCCTGGTGGAAACCTGCACCGACATCGCCAAGGAACTGTACCTGAGTGCCGTGTTTGACCGTGCCTCCCGGCGCGTTGTGTTCATGGCCTCCACCGAAGGTGGCGTGGACATTGAAACCGTTGCGGAAGAAACCCCGGAAAAAATCCTCAAGGCAGAAGTGGATCCGCTGGTTGGCGCACAGCCCTATCAGGCCCGTGAGATCGCCTTCAAGCTTGGCCTGGAAGGCAAGCAGGTAGGCCAGTTTGCCAAGATCTTTGTGGGGCTGGCCAAGCTGTTTGAAGACAAGGATCTGGCACTGATCGAAGTGAACCCCCTGGTGATCACTGATCAGGGCGATCTGCATTGCCTGGACGCCAAGATCAACGTGGATGGCTCTGCGCTGTACCGCCACCCGGACATCAAGGCCCTGGAAGATCCCAGCCAGGAAGACGAGCGCGAGCGCCGTGCGGCCGAGTGGGACCTGAACTATGTGGCCCTGGACGGCAACATTGGTTGCATGGTTAATGGTGCCGGCCTGGCCATGGGCACCATGGATCTGGTGAAGCTGAAAGGCGGTGCGCCGGCCAACTTCCTGGACGTGGGTGGCGGTGCCACCAAGGAGCGAGTTACCGAAGCCTTCAAGATCATCCTCTCTGATGATCAGGTGAAAGGCGTGTTGGTGAACATCTTCGGCGGTATTGTCCGTTGCGACCTGATTGCCGAGGGCATCATCGGTGCCGTGGAAGAGGTGGGTGTCACCGTGCCGGTGGTCGTTCGTCTGGAAGGTAACAACGCGGAGCTGGGCTCCCAGAAGCTGGCAGAAAGCGGCATGAACATTATCGCCGCGCAAAGTTTTGATGATGCTGCCGAGCAGGTAGTGAAAGCAGTGGGAGGTGCCGCATGAGCGTACTGATCGACAAGAACACCAAAGTGATCTGCCAGGGTTTTACCGGCAGCCAGGGCACCTTCCATTCCGAGCAGGCTATCGAATACGGTACCAAGATGGTGGGTGGTGTGACCCCGGGAAAGGGCGGCCAGACGCATTTGGGTCTGCCGGTGTTCAACACTGTGGCCGAGGCGGTTGCCGAAACAGGCGCCACTGCCAGTGTTATCTACGTGCCGGCGCCGTTCTGCAAGGACTCCATCCTGGAAGCCGCTGATGCGGGCATCGAGCTGATCGTCTGCATCACCGAAGGCATCCCGGCGCTGGATATGCTGTACGTGAAGGAATACATCACCCGCAAGGGCGGTGTGCGCCTGATCGGCCCCAACTGCCCGGGTGTGATCACCCCCGGTGAGTGCAAGATCGGTATCATGCCCGGTCACATTCACCAGCCAGGCAAGGTGGGTATCGTATCCCGCTCCGGTACCCTCACCTATGAGGCGGTTAACCAGACCACCAAACTGGGTTTTGGTCAGTCCACCTGTATCGGCATTGGCGGTGACCCGATTCCGGGTACCACCTTTATTGATGCCCTGGAACTGTTCCAGAATGATCCCCAGACCGAAGCCATTGTCATGGTCGGCGAGATCGGTGGCACCGCGGAAGATGAAGCAGCAGCCTACATCAAAGAGCACGTGACCAAGCCGGTGGTGAGCTATATCGCCGGCGTAACCGCGCCTCCAGGCAAGCGTATGGGCCATGCTGGCGCTATCATTGCCGGCGGCAAGGGCACGGCGGACGAGAAGTTTGCAGCCCTGGAAGCGGCGGGTGTGAAAACCGTGCGTAATCCTGCGGAAATTGGCAAGGCTGTTAAAGAGGCGACAGGCTGGTAATCAAAACCAGCGCTGATACAAAAAAAGGCCGGCAAAATGCCGGCCTTTTTTGTTAGTGAAGAATGTCGTCGTCCAGGTTGAAGAACTCGTATTCATTGAGTTCCTTTTTCAGGCGACGTTCCTCCAAACGATCCTCGATGCGATGGCGCATGTCCATATTGAAAGAGCGGGAACGTGCGCTGCGCTCTTCCTGCTCTTCATCACCGGTGTCGTCATCCAGGATATCGAAATCTTCGTTCATCAGCAGATCTTCCGAATCAAGGTCTTGCTCATTACGATGGTTACTCATGGTGGCCTCCTGTGTCTGACCTCCTCAAACAACCTGTTAATCGGCTAGTCAGGTCCGGGGCTCCGGTTTCCTGACCTCCTCAGCGCCTGTATATATCCTGATTTTCCCCCGTACAAGTTTTTTTTTATTTCCGATGATAAGTGGTGGTGACGAGAGCGTCCGGCGGGGCCGGCTGCCGCTGTAGCCGGTTGTGGCAACGCGGAGTGTGATGGAGGTCATGCCTGGCTGCCGGATAGCAAAATCAGTCACTTAAGTGCTGGAATGCCCGGGCCCGGCTTTGTAAAGTGGGGTCATTGGGAAAACCTTTTCGTCCGGAGCCCGCAGAGCCTCTTTGGGGGAACGTCTCGACGGGCTGTGCCGCTAAGAACCGCTCGCTTTCGAGTCACTTAGTGCAGGATTGTATGGCAATGGCTGGCATTGAGAGGTCAACCTGAGGGAGAACGTGCCGGCACACGCTTCACTGAAGCTGATTCAACGCTCCGTTGAGAGACTCATCTGTTGAGAGAATAAGAAGATGGCAGAACTGCTGATCATAATCGGGGTAAGTGGGCTTATCATCTGTACCCTCGGCCTGATGCACGAGGCCGGCAGCCGGGGGCACAGCGCCCTGTTTTTTCTGGTTCCACTGGCAAGCCTGGGTCAGGTGCAGCAACACTGGGAAGAATATCGCTGGTGGGCGCTGGGGCGCGTTGCTTCCTTGCTGACCGCGGCAGTCGGTATTGCCCTGTTCCTGGCAACCGGTCAGAACCCACTGGAGCTGGCTCCCCGTGAGAATCTGGCGGGCCAGGCCGGCCAGGTGTTGAGGGGCGATAACATGGCGTCCAGTACCGCCTTTGTGACCTCTGAAGAGGCAGCGTTATTGGTGGTGGAGGGGCAGGGGAAAGCCCTGTCCGGTCGCCTGCACGGAAAAAAATTCCGATATGACAGGGTCGCACTGATCGATGGTGTGCTGACTGCCAGCCAGGGTGAAGGTTTCCTTCCCGAGCTGGAAGTACGCATCCTGTTGGGCTGGGATCCGAAAAAGATAACCGAGCGACGTACAATGCTGGTGAACCCTTCTGATGAAGGTGCGCCTGTTGTGCACTTATCCTGGAAACCGGATGGGCAGGACTACCCGGAAACCCGCATTTTTTCCGGCGGCTATCGCATGGAGCTGGCACTGGCGCCACTGGATACCGATCAGCTTTCCGGTTCAATGGTGCTGGTCATGCCAGACAGTTTCAAAAGCTTTCTGGTCGGTGACTTCACGGCGTATTCCAATCATCTCCGCTATCGTAACGGTATTGTCGATTTGCACTTCGACCACGATGATACCCTGGCGTACGTGGCCGAAGATTATCTGGCAACCCAGTTCCCGGAAGGGGTCCTTGAATCTGTGCAGGCTGAGCATGTTCAGCTGAGACGTGCAGAGGCCAGCGGTCAGGTAATGTCCCGGGTGGTACTGACCAACGGTGCGGTGGAGCAACGGCATGTGCGCCTGGAGAAAAGCGAAGTGGGCTGGGCCGTGGTCCCGGGGTCAATGGAAACCCGGGTTATCACTGAGCCGCGAGAGGGCACTGCAACCCTGAGATCACCGGTGTTCGAGAAAGCGACGCCAGAAGAGGCACAGACGTTGCCGCCGTTGGAGAAGACCTTCCCGGAGCTGGTGGCCTATGTGGACAGGAATGTGCTGCTGGAAACCCAGAGCGGCCGTCAGCTTGACGGGGTATTGCGCCGCGTCAGTGGCGATCGCCTTTGGCTGGTGATGAATGTGGGTAGTGGCAATGTGGAGCGTAGTGTGTCCGCAGAGGAGCTTAAATCACTGACGTTGTCTACTGGACAGCGTATTGACCTGCTCTCTGAGGGTGAGGCAGACAATGAGGCCGGGGTTGTGTATGAGAGTGAGTCCCCTGTTACCCAGTCGGAGCAACCCGGCAGGGCTGAGGAGCCCGTAGAGGAAATTTCTGCGAGACTGAAGGAGCTTCGTGCCCTGGTTGGCAAATCTGTCACCATCACCGCCAGTGACGTTGTTACCCGCACAGGGATCCTGCAGGCGGTCAGCGACGATCATTTGACCTTGAGTGTGGCGGTGGGAGCAGGCAACATCGAATACTTCTATGACATGAACAGCATTCAAAAGGTTGAGGCAGCGCGTTGAAGATACTGATAACCGGAGGCAGTGGATTTATCGGGCAACACCTGTGCCGGAGACTGGCGGCTCACGGGCATGAGCTGATTGTGCTCAGCCGCCGTCCGCGGCGGGCAGTCAAGCTGTTGCCGGAGGAAACCCGTATCGTTTCATCCCTGGACGATATTGCCGATGACGAGCCCATCGACGGCATCATCAACCTGGCCGGTGAAAGTCTGTTTTCCGGGCGCTGGACGGAACGTCGCAAAAAAGTGCTGTTTGATTCTCGTATAGGCGTTACTCAGGCGCTGGTGGGGCTGGTGTCCAGGTTGCAGCGCAAGCCGGCGGTGATGGTATCCGGCTCGGCGGTGGGCTTTTACGGGGATGCCGGTAATGCGGAGCTGACTGAGGACAGCGCAGCCCGCAAGCGTGATTTCGGTTATCTGCTCTGCGATGCCTGGGAGCAATCGGCCCGGCCTGTATCCCGTCAGGGAGTGCGCTTGTGCCTGGTGCGTACCGGCATTGTGTTGGGGCGTGATGGTGGCATGCTTGGCAAGTTGCTACCGCTGTACCGACTCGGGTTTGGTGCCATGCTGGGCGATGGTAGCCAGTGGTTGAGCTGGATACACATCGACGACATGGTGGCGATTCTGGTGCGGGCGGTGGAAACCCCGGGGATTGATGGCGTGTTCAATGCCACGGCACCGGCACCTGTTACCCAGCGTGAGTTCCATCGATCCTTGGCCAGTGCGGTCAAGCGGCCGGCTTTTCTGCGAGTACCCTCAGTGGCCCTGCGTGCCGGCCTGGGTGAGCAGTCAGAGATTCTGCTTGGCGGGCAGCGGGTCTACCCCCGGCGCCTGGAGCAGCAGGGCTTCGTGTTCCGCTTTCCGGATCTGAGGTCGGCCCTGGCCCATCAGATCAAGCGCTGATCCCTGTTCCTCCCCCTTGAAAAAAACACGGCTGCCCCTATTACTCCCCGGTGATTAAACCCAGAGGAGTCGGCCGTGTCTGCAGAAAAACAAACCCATGGTTTTCAGGCGGAAGTATCCCGCCTGCTGCACCTGATGATTCATTCCCTGTATAGCAACCGGGAAATTTTTCTTCGTGAATTGATCTCCAACGCCTCCGATGCCTGTGACAAACTGCGTTTCAAGGCACTGGACGAGCCGTCGCTGCTTGAGTCAGGGAGCGACCCGGCTATCAGCCTGCGCATTGACAAGGACGCGGGCACCCTCACCATCGCCGATAACGGTATCGGCATGAACGAGGAAGAGGTGATCGAGAACCTGGGTACCATCGCCCGTTCTGGCACCGAAAAATTCCTGGCTTCGCTCAGTGGTGATCAGAAGAAAGATGCCCAGCTTATCGGTCAGTTTGGCGTGGGCTTCTATTCCGCGTTCATTGTCGCGGATCGGGTAACCGTGGAAAGCCGCAAGGCGGGTACCGATGCGTCTGCCGGTGTTCGCTGGGAAAGCGATGGCCAGGGTGAGTTTACCGTTGAGACCATTGACCGGGCAGAGCAGGGCACGGCGGTGATTCTGCATCTGCGCAAGGATGCCAGGGAGTTTCTGGATGACTTCAAACTCCGTCAGGTGGTGCACCAGTACTCGGACCATGTGGCGTTTCCGATCACGCTTGTCACCCCGGCAGAAGGTGACGAAGAGGAAAAAACAGAAACCCTCAATTCCGCCACGGCCCTGTGGCAGCGGCCCCGTCAGGAGATCACTGACGAGGAGTATCAGAATTTCTACAAGCACATCAGCCATGATTTTCAGGATGCGCTGAGCTGGAGCCACAACAAGGTTGAGGGCAAGCTGGAATATACCAGCCTGCTTTATATTCCAGCCCGGGCGCCATTTGATCTGTATCACCGGGAAGCCAATCGTGGCCTTAAGCTCTATGTGCAGCGTGTCTTTATCATGGACGACGCAGAGCAGTTTCTGCCCCAGTACCTGCGTTTTATCAAGGGTGTGATTGATGCTCCAAATCTGCCACTGAACGTGAGCCGGGAGCTGTTGCAGGACTACGGCCCGGTGCAGAAAATCCGTGCAGCGCTGACCAAACGGGTGCTGCAGATGCTCAAAAAACTGGGCAATGATGAGGAAAAATACGCCACCTTCTGGTCCCAGTTTGGCCAGGTGATCAAGGAAGGTATCGGCGAAGACCGGGACAATCAGGAAGCGGTTGCCGCCCTGTTACGCTTTGCCAGTAGCAATCAGCCGGGCAAGGTGACCACGTCCCTGGATCACTACCTGGAGAACAAGTCGGCAGACCAGGACAAGATTTATTATCTGTTGGCTGACAGCCCGTCAGCGGCAGAGAACAGCCCTCATCTGGAAGTCTTTCGCAAGAAGGGCATCGAAGTCCTGTTGCTCAGTGATCCTGTGGATGAGTGGATGGTCAGCTACCTGGAAAGCTACAAGGACGTGAAGCTGGTTAATGCGGCTCGTGGCGAGCTGGATCTGGGCGAAGAGGAGGATAAGGCCGATAACGATAATCCCCTGATCGGCCGTCTTGGCAGCACGCTGGCAGAACGGGTGGAAACCGTGCGGGCCACCTCTCGTCTGGTGGATTCCCCGGCCTGCCTGGTGTTGGCCGAAGACCAGTTGGGGCCACAGATGCGCCGCATGCTGGAAGCTGCAGGGCAACCGGCGCCGGAAAACAAGCCGGTGCTGGAGGTGAATCTGAGCCACGCCCTGTTGCAGGCGTTGGCCGGGATGGAAGAGGGTGAACGCTTCGACGACCTGGCCGCGCTGTTGCTGGATCAGGCCATGTTGGCGGAAGGGCAGCTCCCTAAAGATCCGGCGGCCACCGCACGACGCCTTCAGGGAATGCTGGTAAAGGCAGTCAGCTAACAATGGCTGGTTAACGCGGCGCGATAACGGTGCTGTGTTTTCAACCACAAGAGGCCGCGCCCCTATTTTGGCGCGGCCTCTTGTGGTTCTGATATGACAATAATTCTGAGCGTAGCTGTTAATGATTCACTGTTGACGGTTAACTGCCCTGCCGCGTTGTATCCCTGACGGGGGGCGCTTATGATGCCTCAAAAGCTGCTATACAAGGTGTTCCGTATGGAGCAGGAAAGACATAACGCAACAATTCTGGGCGGTGGCAGTTTTGGTACCGCCATGGCCAGCATACTGGCCGCCAATGGTCACCGGGTAAATATCTGGGTGCGTGACCCGGAAACTGCTGCAGCGATTAATCTGGATCGCGAGAACAGCCGCTATCTGCCCGGCGCAGAATTGCCCGCCGGAGTGAACGCCACAGACAACCTGGAGGAGGCACTGGATCAGGCGTCCCTGGTGTTTGTGGCCATACCTAGCAAGGCGTTTGTGGAGGTTCTCCGGCAGGCCAGAGAATGGGTGCCAGCGGATACTCTGGTAATCAGTTGTACCAAGGGTATCTATTCCGAGGGTTTTCTGCTGATGAGCGAAGTGCTGCAGCAGGAGTGGCCCCATGCCCGTATCGGCGCGCTCAGCGGCCCCAATCTGGCCAAGGAAATCGTTGAGCAGAAGTTCAGTGGAACCGTGGTGGCAAGCCCGGATGAGGAGCTGTGCCAGGTAGTACAGACGGCGCTTAGCTGCGATTATTTTCGCGTCTATGACAACCCGGATATCTACGGCGTGGAGCTGGGCGGTGCCCTGAAAAATATCTATGCGGTGGCGTCCGGTATGGCTGCGGCCATCGGTGTGGGCGAAAATAGCCGCAGCTTCATGATCACCCGCGCTCTGGCAGAAATGAGCCGCTTTGCCGTGGAGCTTGGTGCTAATCCGATGACGTTCCTTGGCCTGTCAGGAGTAGGAGATTTGATCGCCACCTGTAGCTCTTCACTGTCTCGTAACTATCAGGTCGGTTTCCAGCTTGGCCAGGGCAAGAGCCTGGAAGAGGCGGTGGAAAGCCTCGGGCAGACCGCGGAAGGCATCAACACCATCAAGCTGGTGGCCGACAAGGCCGCCGAGCTGGGGGTCTATATGCCCTTGGCCACGGCGTTGTACCAGATCGTCTACCATGGCCAGCCGCTGGAACTGGTTATCCAGCAACTCATGAGTGGGGAGTACAAGCACGACGTGGAGTTTCAACTGGCGGGAACCGGGCTGTGAGGCTTTATCTTAGCCGGCATGGGCAGGCGGTCTCCCAGGCGCCTACCGATGCGCTGCGCCCGCTGACCGAAACCGGCAGAGCAGCGCTGTTGGCTCACTGGCAGCTTATGCGCAGCAATGGCATTACCGTCTCTGCACTTATCGCCAGCCCCTATGTGCGTGCCCAGCAGACGGCAGACTGCATCGAGCAGGTCTATGGTGGTCTGCCTCGTGTGACCTGCGAACAGTTGGTGCCGGACGCACACCCTGAGCAGCTCTTCGACTGGCTGCTTGCTAATCCCCCCGCCGAGAATACCGTGCTGGTCAGTCACATGCCGCTGGTGGCCCAATTCACAGCTAGCTGGACCAGTTCTGCAGAACGCATTGGCTTCAATGTGGGAACAGTTGCCTGCCTGGATGTGGATGTGGCTGCCGCAGGCGGTGCCCGCCTTTTGTGGTTGCGCAGCCCGGGAGAGGCCGTTGCCGGCCGCTGATCCGACGAATCCTACCCCTGATAACGCTTTCTGCACCGTTCGCCGTTGAGTGCTGGTCAGGGTATTTGTGATTGCCCTAATCTGGCCCTGATGGCACTTGAACGCATGGCAGACTCCTGAAGGTGTCATCGGAACCACCCTAAGGGGGGGATGCGATGTCTCCTTGCATCGCATCAACTTAGGCAGATCCTCGGGCACCAACCTATGTTGGTGCTTTTTTTATGTCTGTCATACTCAGCTTTGATTCCACCACAATCCGGTTTTTATTGCCGGGTTCACCAGGATAAAGAAGGGTGAGCTCAGTGATTTTGTGGAAAATGGACCCTTGCAGAATTTTATCCTGGTCAGGATTCCGGCTCCCAAGCCAGCCTTTCAATGGGCTGGCCATCGGCGGCGACCAGGTTCAGTAAAATCGGAAGCCGGCCTAGAAATTCCAGCCCTTCGGACTGGCGGAGCTCCTTGAGATATTGCTTAACCCGGCCACTGATCCAGGGGTGCAGGGTCGCCTTGATGGTGACGCCCTTGCAGCGTGAGCCTCGTTGCCGGTGCCAGTCCTGGAGGGCGGAGCGCAGTACCGGGAAGTGAGACTGAAATTGCTCGAAGTCGTCGGCTACCAGGTAGATGTCATACTGGTAGAGGTTGCCCCGCCAGCTCATTCCGGCCTTGCTTTCCTTCAGTCGCAGGCGTGGGGCCAGAGGGGAGTTGATGCCAGTTTCCTGGGGGCGATAACGGGCCCGTTCCCGGGTGTAATGGTCCGGTGATTCCAGATTATCCAGGGCGTCGGTAATGGCGGCGCCGCTTTCCGGCCGGTCTGCCGGTGCCTTGGCCAGTAATTGGCGCAGCAAGGGTTGGTAATGACGCAGTTTTGATGGCAGCAGGGGGATGGGATCGTCCAAATGGGCTTGTGTCATGGATTGGGCATCGTCGCCCTGATAGGGCGGTTGTCCGGTGAGCATTTCGTAGAACACGCAGCCCAGGGAGTAGAGATCGGACTGCGGTGTCAGCGGCTGGGCACGATGCTGTTCCGGGCTCATGTACTTGGGCGTGCCCATGATGCTGTTCGTGCTGGTGACGCTGGTATCGCGCAGCATGTTGGCGGCGATGCCGAAATCCATCAACAGTGCCGACCCGTCGGCACGGAACAGCACATTGTCCGGTTTAACGTCTCGGTGAATGAAGCCGTGCTGGCCGGCGTAGTTCAGGGCACCGGCCAGTTGCCGTAAAACGGTTTCTGCCTCTCTGGGTTCCATGCCATTGCGGATGCGCTGCTTCAGGCTGCCGCCGGTGACATATTCCATGCTGAGATAGTAATAGCCCTCATGCTCGCCCACGTCGTAGACCGGCACGATATGGGGGTGATTGAGGCTGGCTACGGTGCGGGCCTCTTGCATGAAGCGCTCGGCAAAACTTGGATCCAGGGCAAGGGAAGGGGTAAGAATCTTGATCGCAACCTGACGCTCGAAGGAGTGCTGGGTGGCGAGAAAGACATGGGCCATGCCACCTTTGCCAAGGCGTTCGGTAATGCGGTATCCGGGGAGTCTAATGGCCATGCTGTTATTCAGGTCGTCCTGACCGTTTGTTGTTGTCGGGCCCGGAGATTTACTCGGGTGGTTCGCCGTAAAGCGCTTTCATTTCCGCTTCGGAGCGACGGGCCTGGGCCAGTTTCGCTTCCAGTCGCTTTTTCTGTTGATCAAGGCTCAGGAAAAAACTGACCTTGCTCTGCAAAAGTTGCGGATCAATGGGCTTGAACAGATAGTCTACGGCACCACTGCGATAACCTTGTTGCACAAAGCGGGTTTCTTTCGAGATCGCAGTCACAAAAATGATAGGCACATTCTGAGTGCGCTGGTGCGAGCGCATGATGCCGGCTACCTCGAAACCATCCATTTCCGGCATTTGTACATCCAGGAGTACCAGGGCGTAATCTTCCTTGAGCAGCTTGGCCAGCGCCGCATTGCCGCTGGTGACGCTGTCCAGATCACAGTCCATATCTTCCAGCACTACCTCAAGGGCGACCAGATTCTGCGGGGTGTCATCCACCAGCAGAATGCGGGAGCGGGGTAGCTGCAGATTGTCGTCACTGGAATCGGTGGTGGCGCTCATGATGTGATCCGGTTGGCGTATGTGCTGAGACTTTAGTCCTAGTCGATGTTATCAACTTTTTTCGTGGCCGTCTTGCTCTTCCAGCTTCCATTGTTGCACGGCCATCTGCGCTTTTACCTGTTCCAGCACATCCAGCAAGGTGTCGCGGATCAACTGATCCAGCTGCTCCCCTTCGCTTTTGGCTGCGCCAATCAGATCGTGCAGAAGCTGCTCCAGTTGTGGCCGATTGGCCGGTGAAGCCAGGTCATCCACCAGTTGGTCCACGAAGGCGGTACCGGTTTCGCGGACAGCCTCGCCGAGCAGGGCAATGGCCCGTGGCCCGGCCACCGGGATTGCCGCCAGCCGTTTACCCGCCTGGGTGCGGGTCAGTGACTCGTCGGTAAGATGAGCGAAATATTCCGCCAGCTGGTCACGATACTGACCATGGCTCTTCTGGGTGGCGTCGGCGATTCGGGTGGCGATAAAGCTAACCAGCTTGTCCTGGCGTGGAGCCAATACCTGGGATTCGATGCGATGCAGTAGCGGGCTACCGCCGCCGATTTCCCGCTGAGCGCCGCTCAGTACATTGATCACTACCCGGTCGGAGACTTCCTCTACCACGATGCCGTAATACTTGAGGATAGTCTGGCCCAGCCAGGTTTGTGACAGGTCGATAATACCCATGCGCTGCAGACGCATGACCAGGCCAACCACACGCAGAATCCGCAACCAGCGGAAACTGCCCACCGGGATACAGCCGAGCAGGTCATACCAGTGGGCAAAGGGGTAAAAGAACCAGCGGTGGTAGGTGCCACGGGCAATAGCGACAACCCAGCGGATCATGAATTCGGTCAGGTAAACGGCGACAAAACAAAGGTCATAGAACAGGAAGTTGCTGTGGATGGTGTCGCGGTAGAACGCATGGAACGCCGGCGTTATTCCCGCCAGGAACTCCTGCACGGGCGGCACCTGGAAGAGCCAGTCAAACAGGATAAGCCCCAGATTGAGGATCACCAGGGCAATCATCAACAGATCGATAACAAAACCGGCCGTGTCCAGGTTGAGCTTGAGCTTTTCCGGATGCAGTTTGATTTTCATGGATCAGCCGCGAAACCGTGCCCATACCGGGCAATGATCAGAGGGCTTTTCCATGCCGCGCAGCTCGTAGTCCACGCCGGTAGAGTCGAGTTTATCCAGCAACGGCGGGGTGGCCAGCACCGTATCAATGCGCAGCCCCCGGCGGGGCTCTCGCTCAAATCCCCGGGAGCGATAATCGAACCAGGAAAAGATGTCATCGGTTTCCGGATTCTGGTGCCGGAAGGTGTCAGTCAGTCCCCAGTCAATCAGACGCTGCCACCATTCACGCTCTTCCGGCAAGAAGCTGGTTTTGCCTTCGCGCAGCCAGCGTTTTCGGTTGGCCTCGCCGATTCCGATATCCCTATCGGTGGAGGAAATGTTGAAATCTCCCATCACAGCCACCTGATCGTTGGGCTGATGATGGTTATTCAGATAGTCCTGCAGATCCTGATAGAACTTTTCCTTGGCGGGAAACTTGATCGGGTGTTCCCGGTTTTCCCCTTGGGGGAAATAACCATTCAGCACGGTAATGGCAGAGCCATCGGTATGGCGAAGGGTACCGATGATCATGCGTCGCTGAGCGTCTTCAGCGTCGGTAGGGAAGCCGTACTGCACTGATTCCAGAGGCTCACGGGTTATCAACGCCACCCCGTAGTGTCCTTTCTGCCCGAAATAATAGGGGTGATAGCCCATGTCGCGGACCGCCTGTTCGGGAAACTCCGGGTCGTGAACCTTGGTTTCCTGCAGGCCGATCATGGCCGGTTGATATTTATCGATGACTGCCTGCAGCTGGTGCAGACGGGCGCGAATGCCATTGATGTTGAATGAAATCAGGGTCATGAGGCCTCCTTAATGGCGGCATTGTACACCAACAAAAGATGACGAAGGCAGGCAACCCTATGGCGTTTTCGGACATGGTCCGGGGTGAACAGATACCGCTATGATGTCTCTTTTGTTTTCATGCCCAACTCAGGGAGACACCATGTCAGCAGTTTCAGCCGGTCGCCAGACGCTGGTCTTCGCCCATGCCAATGGTATTCCCGGTCACAGTTATGACACCTTCCTGGCGCCGCTGGTGGACGAATTCGATGTCACCATCATCGATCGCCTTGGTCATAACCCGGCGTATCCGGTGGATGCGGACTGGCACAGTCTCAGCCTGGAGCTGGAAGCCAGGCTTGAATCCCTGGCCAAGCCCATTGTCGGTTCTGGCCACTCGCTGGGCTCAGTGGTCATGTATCTGGTGGCCCAGCGTAGACCGGAATGGTTTTCCGCGCTGATCATGCTTGACCCGCCAATGATGAATGGTTGGCACGGGGTGATGATGCACGCGGCAAAACTGACCGGCATGATTGATCGGGTGACCCCGGCGGGTAAGAGCAAGGGGCGGCTGGATTACTGGCCGAATTGGGAGGCTGTGGAGAGCTATTTTTCTTCCCGTGGCCTGTTCCGGGCCTTTGATCCACGTTGTCTGGCAGATTACCTGCGAGCCGGGCTGGAGCCTTGGCAGGGAGGCTGGCGATTGCGTTTTCGGCCTGAGGTGGAAGTGGCCATTTTTCGACATACCCCGACGTCCGCCACACGCATGCCCAGGCTGAAAGTGCCGGGGGCGATCATCACCGGCAAGGGGTCGCCATCGCCGTTTCTCGACAGCGCCCGCCGTCATGTGCGCCGTCACGGCATGCTTCATCGTATTGCTGAAGGGTCGCATATGTACCCGTTGGAGAAGCCCGAGCAGACCCTGGCCTTGTTTCGCGAGACCCTGCAAATGGTACAACAAGGGGAGGCGGGTTAATGGCTGCAAAAGAGGAGAAATTTCAGGTTTTCGGACAGACCCTGGCAGCCCTGAGCTGGGACGGGGAGGGTGAGCCGGTGCTGGCCCTGCATGGCTGGTTGGATAACGCCGCGTCCTATATCCCGCTGGCATCGCAATGGCAGCGACCCATGGTGGCACTGGATTTTTCCGGCCATGGTCACTCAGACCACCGTCCGGACGGGGTGGTGACCCACTTGGTGGATCACGTGCGTGATGTGCTGGCCGTGGCGGACCAGCTCGGTTGGCAACGCTTCACTCTGGTCGGTCACTCCATGGGGGCAGGCATTGCCTGCCTGTTTGCCGCAGCGTTTCCGGAACGGATCTCACGGCTGGTATTGATTGAAGGGTTGGGCCCGCCCAGCACGCCCGGTGAAGAGGTGGCCAGCACCCTGCGCAAGTCACTGGATGACATGATGGCGTTGGCAGACAAGCGCAAGCCGGTATATGCAGACATCGCCGATGCCGTGGAGGCACGCACCCGTGGGTTCGGTGGCCTGAGCCGGGAGGCGTCCGCATTGTTGAGCGAACGCGGGTTGATGCCAGTCACCGATGGCTGGACCTGGCGGGCGGATAGCCGCCTGCGGCTTACTTCCTCGTTGCGGCTTACGGAAGAGCAGGTGGAGGGATTTGTCCGCGCCATTCAGGCCCCGGTCTGCCTGATTCTGGGAGAGCAGGGCATGGGCGGCAACGGCATGTTTGACCACAGGCTGGACTGGTTGCCGGATGCCGCCGTGGTGCGCTTACCGGGGCGGCATCATTTGCATATGGAAACGCCGAAGGCCGTGGCAGAGGCGATTAATGCCTTTCTTGAGGACAACAACGGCTGACTGACCAAAAGCACCAGACCTGTCCGGGCTCTTGCCTGAAAGGGTCATGTATTGCTTTGTCCTGGCTCGCTAAGCTGAAAGAAAAGTGCATTCAAGGAGCGCGTTACGATGAAAGTGGTTGAGGTAGCCTCGCTGAACGATTACGTAGGCAAGGAACTGGGAGCGTCTGATTGGTTCCAGATAGATCAGGACAGGATTAACGCTTTTGCTGACGCGACTCTGGATCATCAGTTCATTCATGTGGACCCAGACCAGGCGAAGAACACGCCTTTCGGCACTACCATCGCCCACGGTTATCTAACCCTGTCGCTGCTGCCATATCTGCAAGCCTCCATTGACGGCTTCCTGATGCCCAAAGGCATGAAAATGGCCATGAACTACGGCTTCGACAAGCTGCGTTTCATGGCACCGGTGAAACAGGGTAAACGGGTTCGTGCGGTGGCTACCTTGCTGGATGCTACGGAAAAGCGCGAAGGACAGTGGTTGCTGAAATTTGCCTTTACTGTGGAAATTGAAGGGGAAGACAAGCCGGCACTGGTGGCCGAGTGGTTGCTGATGTATTTCGTCTGAGGACCAAGCAGTACCATCAATAGCTGGTTGAAAAGAATCACAGTGTCTCCTGGTCAGGTCTGTCGTTTTGTGCACGGCAGGCCTGTTTTTTTGTCGCACATTTTGCTCGTCAGACATAACCGCCGTCAGCCTTGAAAGTTCGGGTTCTACACAAGGTTGATCAAATAAGCTGCTGATTTGGCTGAAGTTGAGTTGTGGTGCTGGCCGTTATTGCTACTGGCAAAGTACCGCATTTCGACGTACTGTAAGGGGGAACTTTTGTACTAGGGCGAATTTGTCGCCACCCCTTATCAGGGCTTCCCAATGTTGCACCGTCCCCGACAATGGCTTCGCCGTCTGGTAGATAACCGTTCTGCCATCCGTCGTGATCTGCGCCTCAGCCTGACCCATGCTGCGGATATCCCCCGCATGGTCCTGCCGCTGGGCCGGGAGCCCGGTATTCGCTCGGAACTGGCCTGGTCTTCCTACGCCAGTCGCGGTGAGGCCCTGTTCTCGCTCTTGCAGTTGCTGGTGCCGGCCACCCGAGAATCTATCAGCCAGGGCACCCTGGCCTGCCACCCTCCGCGGACCACCCATGAAGCGCGCTCTTCGCGCTGGTTCTTCATCAATGGCATGGGAACGGCCGGGCCGGTGGCGCTACTCAATGCCAGCGAGATCGCGAGGATTTTTCGCCGCCCGGTTCACCTGATCCATACTCCTACCTGGGGACTGATCCGCGATGTCGCCGAGTCGATTACCGCACGCACCCTGCGCAAGGACGGCAAGTTGTCGCGCCCGGCGTTGAATATCCTGGTGGAGGCGCTGGAAAATAATGATCAGGTAGTGCTGGTCTGCCACTCACAGGGCACCATTGTGGCAAGCTATATCGTGCGCAAGCTGCTACGTCACCCGAGCGCCCGGCAGCTGGTCAAAAAGCTGGAAATCTATTGCATCGGTGGGGTGGCTGACAGCCTGGAAATCGATCCGCAACTGACGCTTGCAGCCGGTCATCCGGTGCCCTATGTGGAACACTTTGCCAACGGGCGTGATTATCTGGCGCAGATCGGCATTCTTTCCCATCTGGACAGTACAGCCGGTACCGTCTATTGCCTTTCGGATCGGCCTGGCCATTTGCTCAACGAGCATTATCTGCCTGCCATTGCGCGTGGGGATTTCTGTCAGCGCCGCTCACGGCTATATGGCTATGTGCGGGGGCGGGAACCGGGACCGAAAGGGGCCTTGTCAGTGGTCAAGAAGGAAATGGACCCACATGGATAAGAACAACAAACCGGTATTACTGTTTGTGGATGACTCCAAGGTAATGCGTCTTGCCGCAGACAAAATGCTGGGTAGGGAATTTCGTGTGGAAGTGGCGGAAAACGGCGTCGAAGCCTGGGAAATGATCTGCCACAACCCGAGCATCAGCGTGGTTTTTTCCGACCTGGCCATGCCGGAAATGGATGGCTTTACGTTACTGAAAAAAATCCGCACCAGCGAGGATGACGGCATTGCCGGCCTGCCGGTGATCATCGTTACCGGTGCAGAGAATGACGAGGAAACATGCAGCGAAGCCCTGCGTCTGGGTGGCACCGACTTTATCAGCAAGCCGTTTAATTCCACGGATCTTCTGGCCCGTGCCCGTGCTCATGCCCACTACCAGCGTGAGCGCAAGGAACTGGCTCGCCAGGCCATGATCGATCCGCTCACCCGATTGGGTAACCGTCGCTATTTGCAGCATCGCCTGCGCCAGGAGCTGGCGCTAGCCAGTCGTCAGCAGATTCCGCTGTCGGTTGTGCAACTGGAGATTTACCAATTCAATCAACTTTTCGTACAGCTCGGTAAACGCAGAACCGATATGGTGCTGATGAAAATGGCGCAGTTGATGCGGGGAGTGGTACGTAAGGAAGATTCGCTGGCAAGAAGCAGCGTGGCCCAGTTCACGATTCTGTTGCCCAGTGCCGGTGCCAATGGTGCCCAGCGTTTTGTCGAGCGGGCGTTGAAGGTCAGCGAAAAGCTGGCTTTTCAATTTCGTGGCCGGGCACAGCAATTGCCGCTGTCGGTGGTCATTCATACGCCCACCGCGCATACCGGGCTGATGCCCCGCCAGGTACAGACGGTATTGGATGAACAGATGAGCAAGGCACGCCTGGCCGGGCCCGGCGCGGTGGTCAGAGATGGCCCCGATGAGCCTCTGGCCACCACCCAGACAACGCCTACGATAACCATAGAGCAGGCACTCACCCTGTTGCGGGCAGGCAAGACCCGTGTGGTGGTGAATGCATTGCCGGACTTGAAACGCCAGCTGGCGCCTTTGTTGAAATTGATTGAGCAGACGCCGGCAGGTCAGGAGACAGCATGAAGGTAATGGTTGACCGGGAATTTCCCGTCGGCGTGGACCGACTTTATGAGATTCTCACCAGTAAGGCCTATTTCGAACAACGTTTCGAATGGGGCAAGGTGAACGACTACCGGTTCCAGGCCTTCCAGGACACCGCAGAAGGCCTGCTGATACAGATCGTCCAACCGATCCAGATTCGCACCGACAAGGTGCCGTCATTCGCGCGACGTTTGCTGCCCAGTCAGGCAGACCTACTGACGGAATTTTTGTGGCAAGCCACTGAACAGCCGGGCTGCTATCAAGCCCGCTATCGTTTTCAGCTTGGCAGTGTACCGTTGAAGATCAGTGGCAACATGCGGCTCAGCGCCGACGGTGAGGACCAGTCTATTCAGCAAACCCAAGTGGAAATCACCTCCTCGGTTCCACTGGTGGGTAAAAAGCTGGTGGATCTGGTGGCGCCGAAAATCGACGATGCGCTGGCAGGGGATTATCGACATACTCTGCGTTACGTGGAGCAGTTTGCCTGAATGGATGTCTGACGCTAAACGCTTGACGGCAGACAGAAAGTCCTTGTGGAAGCGATGCTGGCCGCACTGCCAGCATCTTCCAGACATCGCTTCCCACAAAAAAATAATGCCTGGCGCGCCAGGCTAACGTCGATATTTCGCCCCTAACTCCCGCAGTGTCCGCTCCCAGCGTTTCCTGAACCAGCGTTTACGACGCCATTTGGCCTGGGTGTGGCCGGAGGCGATGTGCAAGGCGCTGTCATTGTCGAGTGCCTGCAGAATCTGCTGACTGAGTTCCTGGCGGGTGACCGGGCTGCGGGCGATCTTGCGCTGGAAGCGGGCGTCGCTGAGCGGGTCAGTGGCACTCAAGCTGCTGGCTTGCTCTTGATAGAGTGGGATGACCACGGTGGTCACCCGGATGCCGCTGCTGTGCAATTCACTATGCAGGCTTTCACCCAGCGCCACGATGGCGGCGCTGGCGGCACTCTGGGCTGCGGCCAGAGGCCCCGCAAGAATGCCGTATTCCGGTACTACATTGAGGATGCGACCGCCTTCCTGGCGATGCATTGCACTGATCGCGCTCTGGCACAGATTCACCGTATCCATCAGCTGCTCATCCAGCACCCGCTGCCAGTGGGATCCCTGGGTGGCCTCAAAGGGCCCCAGTGTCAGCGGAGCGGGCAGGTTGATCACGGTATCCAGTTGCTGCCAGCGACGTAGCACCCGCTCCACGCCCCGTTGCCGGTCCCGGGCGCTGCCGGGCAGGCAGTCCAGGAAAAGGGCTTCCCGGCCGTTACCGTGCAGGTCGGCACAAAGCTGGTTTCCGAGCTGCCCGTCGGCGTCTGCCAGGGCCACCCGAAAATGCTCTGCGGCGTCACTGACCAGGGTCTGGCCAAGCTCGGAACAGGCATTGCTGATAAGCAGGGTAGGCTGATGTTTCAAGGGGTCTCCGCGGCAAATCGATTAAATGTGAACAGGTGTTGACTTTGTCTTTTTGTGAGTTAACATGTGTTCACTAAAACAAGTTCAGAGGAGCATATCCCATGACTATTATCTCTCGTCTCTGCAAAGATGTTTTCGCTCTGGTTGTGGCTGTTCTGTTCACCGTGCTGATGGTAGCCGGTCTTGCCGATCAGGGGAAAAATCTGTTTCCAGCCATACTGGCGTTTGCCGCCATGGTCCCGGTAGTTGGCAGTGCGGCGGTGGCCATCAAACGTGACTGGGACAACCGCGACCATCACCTGTCGGTCTGACCCTGCCCGGCGTGGGCGCCTGCCGCCCGCGCCATTCTCTCTGCGTCGGCTACTGGCCTCTGCAACACCTGTTCTTCCCCTTCGCTGCGTGCCAGCAGCACCGTGACCACACTGTCGCCCCACACGTTGACGGCGGTGCGGAACATGTCCAGCAGCCGGTCAGTGACCAGAATCAGGCCGATGGCTTCCGCCGGCAGCCCGATGGCGGCCAGTATCACGGTGATTGCCACCAGCGAGGCGGCCGGAATACTGGCCACGCCGATGGACGTGAGCACCGCGGTGATCACGATCATGAATTGTGTCGCCAGCGACAGGTCCATGCCATAGGCCTGGGCGATAAACATGGCGGCCACGCATTCGTACAGGGCGGTGCCATCCATGTTGACCGTGGCCCCCAGTGGCAGCACAAAGCTGCTACTGCGCTGTGACACCCCAGCCCGGTTTTGTACGCATTCCATGGTTAATGGCAGGGTGGCGGCGGAGCTGGCCGAGGAAAAAGCGGTGAGCAGGGCTGGTGTCATGGCCTGGATGTGCCGAAACGGTGAGCGTCGGGCCAGGAAAAACACCAATGCCGGCATGAAAACAAAGGCATGCAGGGTGAGCGCGACCACCACTGAAACGAAAAACCAGGCCAGCGGCTCAATGGCATCAAGGCCGGTGCGGGTCACCGTGGCGGCAATCAGGGCGAACACGCCCAGCGGTGTGAAGCGAATAACCAGCATGGTGATTTTCATCACCACCTGATAAATCCCCTCAATCAGATCACGTAGACTGCGGCCGGCATCATTACGCTCGGTACGTAGAAAATAGCCGAACAACAGGGCGAACACGATCAGACCGAGCATCTGGCCCTCGGCGGCTGCGGCGATCAGGTTGGGGGGTAGCATCTGCATCAGGATCTGGGTGAAATCCCCGGCGCCTCGCCCTTCGATGCCGGCCAGCACAGCCTCGGTATCGCTGGCCAGACCAAGCAGTTCCCTGGCCGGCTGGCCGTCGATGATACCGGGGTTGAACAGATTGACGGTAACCAGCCCGATCAGTACCGCGACCACCGTGGTAGTCATGTACAGGGCCACCGTCTTTAGCCCCATACGACCCAGATTGTTGCCGTCACCGACGCTGGTCATGCCGTTGATGATGGCGGTGACAATCAGCGGTACCACCACCATTTTCAGGGCATTGATGAACAGGCTGCCCACCAGATCGTAACCGGCCAGTACCGGCACCCCGAACAGGGTCGAGGTCTCGTTGGTCAGGCTGCCGACCAGGGCACCGGCAAGCATGGCAATAAAGATCTGGTGATGTAGTTTCATGGTGTTCCCTATCGGCTGTTGTTGTTATGGCTCAACGCGCGAACAGGATTACAAGACTACCTGATCCTCGGTGGTGTCACATGGCGGTAATGGCAGGAAGTGCAGCGTTTCACAGCAACTGGCGCAGTACCGCCGGGTCAACCTGGGTGCTCAGGGTTTTCTGGTAGGCAGCCTTCAGTTGTTGATCGGCTTCCACTGGGCCAAGTCGTTCGCACAGCAGCACATATGTACGGTTCAGCTGATCACGCAGGGCGCCCAGTGCCAATGGTGCCAGGGGGCGTTCGGGGGATTGCAACCAGTATTCCATGGTCAGCCTGATTTCCGTGCCAACCTGGTTGCTGCGCAGCTGGGCGGCCAGGTCCAGGCGCAGCTGGCTGGCGGCCCGGACGCCGATGCCGTCCCACAGTGAGCGCATCATCTGCTCGAAAGCCTGGCTAAAGGGGTGTTCCTGCGCGTGGCTTTCGCCGCTGTCGGTCAGTGGATCGTCGGCCAGTTCCCGTTCAGACAGGGTCATGGCCTGCACCAGGCTCATATGAATCTGATGCCGACGCTCTCCCAGGTCGAATAACTGACACAGCTCGCTGACAAAGCCCTGCAGGGAAAAACGCGGCCGCTCGGCATAGTGCTGTTGCCAGAGGCTGACCGCCTCCAGTACCAGGGGTTCGTTCATGTAGGGCGTCAGCCCGGTGACAATGGCGCGCCGTCGACGCTGCAGTTCCTGACTCATGAACGGGACTCCGCCGGGTGGGTCAGTTCACTGTTATACAGGGTGTTCTGGGGGAACTCCGGGTAGCCGCTTTCCGCATGTTCGCTCAGGTCCAGGCCCCGTTGTTCATGCAGAGCCGGTGCCCGCAGGCCGGCAAGCAGAGACACCAGCATGTACATCACCAGGGCGGCGAAGAAGGCCCAGCCAAAGGCCACCACGATGCCCAGCAGTTGTACGGTAATTCGTTCCGGGTTGAACAGGTCACCATCGTAGAACAGGCCAGCGGCCAGGGTGCCCCAGGCACCGGCAAAGGCATGTACCGGAACCGCGCCGACCACATCATCCAGACGCAATGCCAGCAACATCCTCGCTCCAAAGGCGGCCAGGGCGCCGGCAACCAGGCCGGTGAGGACCGCAAAGCCCGGTGTCATTACTGCGCAGCCGGCGGTAACCGCCACCAGACCGGCCAGGCTGCCGTTGACGGTTTCCGTCAACAGAATCGGCCTGCGACTGACCATGCGGTAGACCACACTGCCCACGGCACCTGCTGCAGCGGCGAGCTGGGTGTTCAGGTTGACCTTGGCAATATCCACACTGGCCGCCAAGGTGGAGCCACCATTAAAGCCGAACCAACCGAACCAGAGAATAAAACCGCCCAGGGCTACGTAGGACAGGTTATGACCGGGGATGGCGCGTGGCTGGCCGTGACTGTCGAAACGACCCAGCCGAGGCCCCACCACCAGCACCCCGGCCAGGGCACACCAGCCGCCAATGCTATGCACGACCGTGGAACCGGCAAAATCAATGAAGCCCAGTTTTGCCAGCCAGCCGTCACTGTTCCAGGCCCAGTGGCCGTACAGCGGATAGATCAGCCCGGTGATAATCACAGCCCCGCACAGGTAGCCCACGTAACGGGTACGCTCTGCCATGGCACCGGAGGCGATCGTGGCAGCGGTGGCTGCAAACATGATCTGGAACAACAGCATGGCCCAGGTATTGCCGTCGGCATGACTGAGCATGAACTGGTCCTCGCCGAACCATCCGGTACTGCTGGTGCCGAACATAAGACCAAAACCCACGCCCCAGAACACCAGCGTGCCCACGCACAGGTCCATGTAGTTTTTCATTACCACGTTGAGTGCGTTCTTGGCGCGGCTCAGGCCGCTTTCCAGCAAGGCAAATCCGGCTTGCATGAAGAACACCAGCGCGGCGGCCACGGCAATCCAGACCGTATCGATGGCGCTGAGTGAATCCGCCCTGGCCAGGCCGGGAAGCAGCAGCAAGGGAAACCAGGGTAGGCGGCGCAGTGACATGATATGAACCCCATTCGTGATAGTGACGAAGGGGAGAGTGCAACGGTTGTGCCAAGCTGGCAGGAAGAAGAATGGCGGTTGATGTGGTGCTTTCTTCGTATTTGTGTGCCCGGGTTTGGGGCGTGGCATTGCAGTGGTGCGGCAGTGTGCACCGAGCTGGTTCGTCTTGCCGTCAGGGGCTCGTGTCCTCAGGTTGGCAAAGTTGCTGAATGCGCTGAAATTCGCGTTCGGCAACTTTCTGTACCGACAGGCGAGGGTGTAGCACCAATTCCATGTGGGTAAATTCCTCGTCCTGGCGCAGTTTTTTTAACAGTAGAGGCTGTGCATAGCTACACACGTAACGAATATCTACCTGATACCAGCGCGGGTTGTCGTGGCTGCTGCGACTGTCAAACCCGGCTGAGTCGGCATCAAACTGGCTGGGATCGGGGTATGGATCACTGACCACACACGCTTCGCCGACAATGGCAGGCTGAGGGCAACTGGAATGATAGATCAGCACAGTATCGCCTTTGCACATTTCGTCGCGCAGCCGATTGCGGGCCTGGTAGTTGCGCACCCCGTCCCAGCCGCTGGTGCCGTCAGGGCATGCCCGCAAGTCATCAATGGAAAAGGTATCGGGTTCGGTTTTCAGTAACCAGATTGCGCTCACTGTCCCCCCGGGAGATGGTTTTCCTGAAGACAGGTCTTCGCCTGTGCCAGGCTGCCACAGACGTAGACAGGAAACTGCGGTTTGTTCAGGGTCAGCATCATGTTGGCAAAGGTACGGTTGAGGACGCTTTCCAGCACCAGTACCTTGGCTTCGGTAATCTGTTCAAAATCTTCACCACAGGCGTATCGGGCGGCGGTAAAATCCAGTCCGCGGATGCGCCCTACGTAGATGGCAAGCTGCTTGCGCTGACGATTCATATTGAACAGGGTCAGCCGCTGCCGATAGATCGACAGCTCCACGCGCATGTCCACCAGGGTGCCGTTTTTCAGATCCACCAAGGTGAAGGGGCCGTCTTGTGACACGGTAACTGCAGTCATGCTTATCCTTTCATAGGCAACGTGTCAGCATTTTATACGCAATCCTGTTGCTCCTGGAAATGATGGCACCTGATTCCCTTTGCTGACATTGCGGTAACGCACATAATTTTCAGCGAAAAACCGAGCATACCTGTCTGCATGCCAACAAGTTATTCTCTGGCAGGCTTTCGCCATGGATTCTGTGCTAATCTTCGGCGCCTGCTCGAGGAGGATGCCGTGATTAGCCCGCAACAACACAAAGAAGCCGTTACCACCCTGCAGACGGTCAGGGATTGCCTGCGTTTCGGGGAGAGCGCCCTGCGTGCCGGCGAGGTCTTCTTTGGTCACGGTAATGATGATCCCTGGGACGAGGCGCTGGCCTTGCTGATGCACACCTTGTCCCTGCCGCTGCAAAGTGACCCACGTATCCTTGACGCCCGCTTGTTGCCCTCTGAAGTCAGTGACTACCTGGAGCTCCTGTCTCGGCGTGTGAACGAGCGGGTGCCGGTCCCTTACCTGACCCATGAAGCCTGGTTTTGCGGGTTGCCCTTTTACGTGGACGAGAGGGTGCTGATTCCCCGCTCACCGCTGGCGGAACTGATCGAGCAATCCTTCACTCCCTGGGTAGAACCGGATCAGGTCCATGCGGTGCTGGATCTGTGTACCGGCAGCGGGTGTATTGCCATTGCCTGTGCCTATGCCTTCGAGCATGCCCGGGTGGATGGCAGTGATATCAGTGACGATGCCCTGGCGGTCTGTGAGGACAACATCCGCCGGCACGGCCTGGAAGGGCAGGTAAGAGCTCTGCATTCCGATGGCCTGGCCCAGGTGGGTGGCCCCTATGACCTGATTGTCTCCAATCCGCCTTACGTGGATGCGCAAGATATGGCCAGCCTGCCGGATGAATACCGCCACGAACCGGAGCTGGCGCTGGCTTCAGGGGACGATGGCCTGGACTTTACTCGCCGCCTGCTGCTTGATGCCCCTGATCAGCTTACCGAGCACGGGGTATTGATTGTGGAGGTGGGTAATAGCTGGGAAGCCATGATCAATCAGTGGCCGCAGGTGCCTTTCTTCTGGTTCGAATTCGAGCGTGGCGGCCATGGGGTATTCATGCTTACCCGCCAACAGCTGCTAGAATATCGCGAACAGTTTTCTTCCTGAGCCGCTGACGCGTCTCTCGCCTTGCGGGTGAGAGGGCAAACAATGGCCCAATGCTTTTTGAGGATCCGCATGTCCGGCAACAGTTTCGGTGAACGTTTTCGCATCACCACCTTTGGTGAGAGTCATGGCCTGGCACTGGGGGCCATCGTGGATGGCTGCCCGCCGGGGCTGGAAATCAGCGAGGAAGACTTGCAGGTGGAGCTGGACCGGCGCAAGCCCGGTACCAGTAAGTACACCACCCAGCGCCGCGAGCCGGATCAAGTGAAGATCCTTTCCGGGGTGTTCGAGGGCAAGACCACCGGCACCTCCATCGGCTTGCTGATCGAAAACACGGATCAGAAGTCCAAGGACTATTCCGATATCGCTACCACCTTCCGGCCCGGGCATGCGGACTATACCTATACCCAGAAATACGGCTTCCGCGATTACCGGGGCGGCGGTCGCTCCTCTGCTCGGGAAACTGCCATGCGCGTGGCGGCCGGGGCCATTGCCCGCAAGTACCTCGAACAGACGCTGGGCATTCGCATCTACGGTGGTTGTACCCAGATCGGTGAGGTGAAAGCGGAGCAGTTCGACTGGGGCTCGGTAAACAGCAACCCCTTCTTCTTCCCGGACACGGCCAAGGTGCCGGAGCTGGAAGCACTGATTAATGCCCTGCGCAAGGATGGCTCTTCCATTGGTGCGCGGGTGGAAGTGTTTGCCGATGGCGTTCCGCCGGGTTGGGGCGAGCCGGTGTTTGATCGTATCGATGCGGACCTGGCCAAAGCGATGATGTCCATCAACGCTGTCAAGGGTGTGGAAGTGGGTGACGGCTTTGCGGTGGTCAACCAGCGCGGCGAACAACACCGCGACGAGATGACTCCGGAAGGGTTCCTCAGCAACCACGCCGGCGGCGTGCTCGGGGGTATCAGCTCCGGTCAGACCATCCGTGTGGCCATGGCACTCAAGCCCACCTCAAGCATTCTGATTCCCGGCAAGAGTATTGATCTGCAAGGCAAGCCGGTGGAGGTGGTTACCAAGGGGCGGCATGATCCCTGCGTTGGTGTGCGCGCCACCCCCATCGCCGAAGCCATGCTGGCGCTGGTGCTGATGGATCACTGCCTGCGCCACAGGGGCCAGAATGGTGATGTGAAACCGCCTTTCCCGCCGATTCCCGGGTAAGTAAGAAGACAATGGGGGATTCCAGCGGCAGCCTGTGCGGGTTACAGGTTGCCGTTGGTATCTTTCTGGCTCTCCATGTACCGGTTTTGGCAAAGGACTGTGTTTTCTGATGCCCTATTACTGGCGACTGTCAGGCTTCTATTTCCTCTATTTCGGACTGCTGGGCACCCTGGTGCCTTACTGGTCCCTGTACCTGAAGGACCTGGGTTTCAGCGCTGCTGCCATCGGCTTGCTGATGGCCATTCCGCAGCTGACCAAGATTGGTGCGCCTAACCTGTGGGGGTGGCTGGCGGATCGTAGCGGCCAGCGGCTGCGTATCATCCGTACTGGCAACCTGCTGGCGGCGATCGTGTTCTTGCCGGTGTTCTGGGTCGATCAGTTCTGGTCCATGGCGGCACTGCTGGTGTCGTTCAGTTTCTTCTGGAACGCGGTACTGGCCCAGTTTGAAGTGCTCACCCTGCAGTCTCTGGGGCGTCAATCTCACCGTTACAGTCTGGTGCGCCTGTGGGGATCGGTGGGGTTTATCCTGGCGGTGCTGGTGCTTGGCGAGGCGCTGGACCGACTTGGCACTGACCTGCTGCCCTGGGTGTTAAGCGCGCTGTTGTGGTTGCTCTGGCTGGGTACGCTGACCTTGCCGGCGGGCGACGGGCAGGCGCGTCACCGGGAAGAGGGTGGGCCATCTGTGTGGAGCGTACTGCGCCGCCCGGCCGTTTCCCTGTTTCTGGTATCGGCTTTTCTGATGCAACTCTCTCATGGGCCTTACTACACCTTCTATAGCATCTATCTGCAGGATCTGGGGTTCAGCAAATTCGTGGTGGGTGGCCTGTGGGCGCTGGGGGTACTGGCAGAAGTGGGGCTGTTTCTGATCATGCATCGGTTGATGCGGCGTTTCTCCATTCCCTGGATTCTGGTCGCCAGTCTGCTGTTGGCAGCTCTGCGTTGGCTGCTGATTGGGGTGGTGGCCGATTCGTTGTTATGGCTGGCGTTTGCCCAGCTGCTCCACGCCGCCAGTTTTGGCAGCTTTCACGCGGCCAGTATCGCCTGGGTGCACAGGCAGTTCGGGGCGTCGCTGGGCGGCCAGGGTCAAGCCCTGTATTCAAGCCTGGGTTTTGGTGCTGGCTGGGCTGCGGGGGCCGGATTGTCCGGCTTTTTCTGGCAGCAGTGGGGGGTGAATCTCTTTTACGGAGCGGCATTGGCCGCGCTATTGGCGGCCATGTTGCTGATCGTGGGCGGTGTGACCAGCTCCAACAGAGCGGATTGAGGCGTTACAGCCCGGATGCTTCCAGTGCCTGCAAAAATGCCTTGGCGGCATTGGAGCGGGTGCGGGCCGGGTGGATAACCACCCCCAGCTCCCGCTCCGGCAACGGTACATCCACGGCCAGTTCTACCACAGAGCCATCTACCATGGTGGCCGGCAGTACGCTCCAGCCCAGACCGATGGACACCATCATGTGGATGGTTTCCAGGTAGTTGGTAGACATGGCGATATTGAGCTTCAGGTTATGCTCGTCAAATAATCTCTCTACAATGCCGCGGGTAAAGGTGACCGGTGACGGCAGAATGGCACTGTAGCCGGTAAGGGTTTCGAGGGTGATATTTTCCACCTTTGCCAGCGGATGCTCTGGTGCGCACATGAACACCAGAGGGTCGCGCCAGATTACATCACTCTGCAGGCGATCATCTGGCTGTGGGGGCAGGGTAACCACACCCATTTCCAGTTCCCCGTGCAGCACCCCCTCCCAGGCTTCTTCCGAATCGATAAAATGAATGTCCAGCTCTACCTTTGGATAGTCCCGGGAGAACTGTCGCAGTACCGGCGGCAGGCGATGCAGGCCGATATGGTGGCTGGTGCCGATACGCAGTTTGCCGGTGACCGAACCGGACAGATCGTGAATGGCCCGGGCCATGTCTTCCACATCCATCAGAACCTGGCGGGCCCGTGGTAATAGGGAACGACCTGCTTCGGTGAGCTGGATCTGACGACCCACCCGATCAAACAGGCGAGCGCCCAGCTGCTGTTCTAGCAGGGCGATACGTTTGCTGATCGCAGGCTGGGTGATGTAGAGGCGCTCTGCGGCGGCAGAAAACGAGCCGGTTTCGGCCACCGCCATGAAGGCGCTGAGGGTCGGCGTATCTATCATTCCCGGGGCATCCAGTTGTTCGGTTGCGAGATAATAATTGGTTATCTTAAAAATGAAAAATATGAATTGGATTTATTGATGGGTGAACCCTACATTAATCGTTATTGACAAACCAGTCGCAATGGTGAAGTTGCTGCAGTGCGGCGTAGGGAGAGAAGCATGGCCGGCAAGACCCTCTATGACAAATTGTGGGACGCTCATCTCGTCACCGAGCGTGAGGATGGCTCCGCCCTGATCTATATAGATCGCCAGATCATCCATGAGGTGACCTCGCCCCAAGCGTTTGAGGGGCTGCGTCTGGCCGGTCGTAAACCCTGGCGCACCGGCGCCAGCGTGGCCACCATTGATCACAACGTGCCCACCACGCCGTTCAAATCGGCGGCTGAGATCGTGGATGATACCTCCCGGATCCAGGTGCAGACCCTGCAGGACAATACCCAAGAGTTTGGTATTACCGAGTTCGGCATTGGCGATGTACGCCAGGGTATCGTTCACGTGATGGCTCCGGAGCAGGGAGCTGTGCTGCCTGGCATGACTGTGGTTTGTGGTGATTCCCATACTTCCACCAACGGTGCGCTGGCCTGTCTGGCCCATGGTATCGGCACCAGTGAGGTAGAGCATGTGCTGGCCACCCAGACCCTGGTGGCCAAGAAGATGAAGAACATGCGCGTGGCCGTGGAAGGGGATCTGGGGCCTGGTGTCACTGCCAAGGATGTGGTGTTGCATATTATCGGTGTCATCGGCACCGCCGGCGGTACTGGCTACGCCATTGAATTCGCTGGCAGCGCCATTCGCGGTTTGTCCCTGGAAGGGCGCATGACCATCTGCAACATGGCCATTGAGGCTGGCGCCCGTGCCGGCATGGTGGCGGTGGATCAGACCACTATCGATTACGTGGAAGGCCGCCCCTTTGCGCCGAAAGGTGAGGACTGGGATAAGGCGGTGGATTACTGGCGCACGCTGGTATCCGACGCGGATGCCGAGTTCGACGCGGAAGTGAATATTGATGCGGCGGATATCCGTCCGCAGGTGTCCTGGGGCACCAGTCCCGAGATGGTGGTGCCGGTGGATGCCATGTTGCCGGACCCGCAGGCCGAAAGCGATGAGGTGAAGCGTTCCGGCATGCAGCGGGCCTATGAGTACATGGGGCTGAAACCGGGTGTTCCGGTCACGGATATCCAGGTTGACCGGGTCTTCATCGGTTCCTGCACCAACTCACGTATTGAAGACTTGCGAGCCGCCGCCGAGGTGGCCAAGGGCCGAAAAAAAGCGGATTCCGTCAAGCAGGTGCTGGTAGTTCCGGGTTCGGGTCTGGTCAAGCAGCAGGCGGAGAAGGAAGGGCTGGACAAGGTCTTTATCGAAGCGGGCTTCGAATGGCGGGAGCCGGGCTGTTCCATGTGTCTGGCCATGAACCCGGATCGCCTGGAAGCTGGAGAACACTGTGCGTCCACATCCAACCGTAATTTCGAAGGCCGTCAGGGCAATGGTGGTCGCACACATCTGGTGAGTCCGGCCATGGCAGCGGCTGCCGCAGTCGCTGGCCATTTTGTGGATATTCGCGAACTCGACCGGGCCTGAGGAGCAGATCATGGAAAAATTTATTCGTCAGGAAGGGCTGGTTGCGCCGTTGGATCGTGCCAATGTGGATACCGACCAGATCATTCCCAAGCAGTTTCTCAAGTCCATCAAACGCACCGGTTTCGGGCCGAATCTGTTTGATGAGTGGCGCTATCTGGATGAAGGGTTCCCCGGCCAGGACAGCAGTCAGCGCCCGAAAAACGAAGATTTTGTGCTGAATCAGTCCCGTTATCAGGGTGCCAGCATTCTGCTTACCCGTCGCAACTTCGGGTGCGGCTCCAGCCGTGAGCATGCCCCCTGGGCGCTGATGGATTTTGGTTTCAAGGCCATCATCGCGCCCAGCTTTGCGGATATCTTCTACAACAACTGCTTTAAAAACGGGTTGTTGCCCATTGTGTTGTCTGAGGATAACGTGGAAGCCCTGTTCAGAGCGGTGGAAGGGAAGGAAGGCTTCCGAATCACAGTCGATCTGGAGCAACAGCAGGTGATCCCGGAAAGCGGGGAGCCGTTGTCGTTCGAGATTGATGAGTTTCGCAAGCATTGTCTGCTGAACGGTCTGGATGAAATCGGCCTCACGCTCAACGAGGCAGACACCATCCGTGCCTATGAAGCACGCCGCGCCGAGCGGGAACCCTGGATTTTCCAGTAACAAAGTCCGGGACCATTAAAAGAAAAAACAAGGAGGCGACACATGTTGCGAATTTTATCTTTGCTGTCAGTACTGACTCTGGCCGGTTGTGCGACCGGCATGTACAACGAACCGGACGCGGATGACGCGGCCAAACTGAGCGTGGACAACCAGCTTTCCGTAGCCGAAAAAGGCGATGGCGGTGGTGGCTGGCAGATGCCCACCAGCAGCTCTGCCAAGGCTGAAATCTTCAAGGTCGACGGTGACCGGATTTCCGAGCAGGGCGGCGTGGAATCGGTATTCATTGATGCCGGTGAGCGTTTCGTGGAAGTGTTTGCCGATCAGGGCGGCATCCTGCGGTTCGGTAAATTCCGCCATACCTTTGAAGAAAAGGGTATTTATCAGGTGCGGGTGAAGCCGTCTTCCGGCAACAAGGGTGACTACACTCTGGAGCTGGTCAAGGCCTCGGCACCTGACGATGTGCTGGTGAGCAAAAACTTTTAATCAACCGATCAAGCACTTGGATCAAGTAGTAACAGGAAGCAGGTAATGAGCAAGGTACTGGTGTTGCCCGGTGACGGTATCGGCCCGGAAATCGTGGATGAAGCGGTGAAGGTGCTGAATGTCGCCAAACAGAAGTTTGGCCTCGATGTAGAGCTGGATGAGGCCCTGGTGGGCGGCGCGGCGGTGGATGCGGAAGGTGATCCGCTGCCGGAAGGTACTTTGGAGAAGGCCCGCGCTGCGGATGCGATCCTGTTTGGCTCCATTGGTGGCCCCAAGTGGGACACCATCGAGCGGGACAAGCGCCCGGAGCGCGGCCTGCTGCGCCTGCGTTCCTCGCTGAGGCTGTTTGCCAATCTGCGCCCGGCGATCCTGTTTCCGCAGCTGGCGGATGCCTCAAGCCTGAAACCCGAAGTGGTTTCCGGCCTTGATATCCTGATTGTTCGTGAGCTGACCGGCGGCATCTACTTCGGTCAGCCCCGCGGTATCAAGGAAGAGAACGGCGAGCGCGTGGGTTTCAATACTTACGTGTACACCGAATCGGAAATGCGCCGTATCGCCAAGGTGGCGTTCGAGCTTGCCATGAAGCGTGGCAAGCGCGTTTGTTCAGTGGACAAGGCCAATGTTCTGGAAGTCACTGAACTGTGGAAAGAAGTAGTCACCGAGGAGGCCAAGGCCTACCCGGAGATCGAGTTGTCTCACATGTATGTGGACAATGCGGCCATGCAACTGGTGCGTGCGCCGAAACAGTTTGATGTGATTGTCACCGGTAACCTGTTCGGTGACATTCTCTCCGATGAAGCCGCCATGCTCACCGGCTCCATCGGAATGCTGCCCTCCGCGTCCCTGGACGAGAACCGCAAGGGCTTGTACGAACCCTGCCACGGCTCGGCACCGGATATTGCCGGCCAGGGTATTGCCAACCCGCTGGCGACCATCATGTCGCTGGCCATGCTGATGCGTTACAGCCTGGAGCGCGGCGATGTGGCTGATGCCATTGAAGCTGCGGTAGAGCGGGTGCTGGATCAGGGGTTGCGTACTGCGGACATCTACACCGAGGGCACTCGCAAAGTGGGCACTGAAGAGATGGGTAACGCCGTGGCCGAAGCTCTGGCCCAGGCGTAATAGCGCGTTCACCCGTTTATTCACAGATAGAAAGGGCAATCCTTTCAGGAGACTGTTTTCCAATGAAGAAAGTCGGTTTTGTCGGCTGGCGTGGCATGGTGGGTTCCGTTCTTATGGAACGCATGATTGCCGAAAATGATTTTGCAGATATCGAACCGGTCTTTTTCTCGACCTCCCAGGTCGGACAGGCGGGCCCCGATGTGGGCAAGGATATTCCTGCCCTGGGCGATGCCAAGAGCATTGATGAGCTGAAAAGCCTGGATGTGATCGTTACCTGTCAGGGTGGCGATTATACCAATGAGGTGTATCCCAAACTGCGTGAAGCTGGCTGGGACGGTTACTGGATTGATGCCGCTTCTGCGCTGCGCATGGCGGACAACAGCGTTATCGTGCTGGACCCGGTCAACCGCAATGTGATCGACAGTGCCCTGGATAAGGGTGTGAAAGATTATGTGGGTGGCAACTGCACCGTCAGCCTGATGCTGATGGCTCTGGGTGGCCTGTTCAATGAGGGTTTGGTCGAATGGGCGAGTGCCCAGACTTACCAGGCGGCATCCGGTGCCGGTGCCCAGAACATGCGCGAGCTGATCGCCCAGATGGGCAAGATTCATGGCGATGTAGCGGACAAGCTGGCTGACCCGGCCAGTGCGATTCTGGACATTGATAGCCAGGTAGCCGCGACGATGCGCAGCAGCGATCTGCCCACGGACCATTTCGGTCATTCCCTGGCAGGCTCTCTGCTGCCCTGGATCGACAAGGAAATGGAAAACGGTCAGAGCAAGGAAGAGTGGAAGGCCCAGGCAGAAACCAACAAGATCCTGGGTCGAGGCGCGGATCCCATTGCTCTGGATGGCACCTGTGTGCGTATCGGCGCCATGCGTTGTCACGCCCAGGCTCTGACAGTGAAGCTCACCCGCGATGTGCCGCTGGATGAAATCTACGACATCATCGGCAAGGCCAATGACTGGGTAAAAGTGGTGCCCAACGAGAAAGAGGCTACTCTGCGGGATCTCACCCCCACAGCGGTAACCGGCACCCTGAGCATCCCGGTGGGTCGTCTGCGCAAGCTCAACATGGGCGGCGAGTACCTGAATGCCTTTACTGTGGGCGACCAGCTGTTGTGGGGCGCGGCGGAGCCGCTGCGTCGCATGCTGCGCATCCTTATGGAGCGCTAAAAAGCAGTTAAAAGTTGAAAGTGGAAAAGCGCGGGCAGGGCCTAAGTTATATCAAGGCCGTGCCCGCGTTTGTATTTGTGGGGGATAATTGTCGCCCCTGCAGCATCGTTCTTGCGAGGTTTCTATGCGCGCTATCAATCTTGCCATTGTCGGTGCTACCGGGCTGGTCGGTGAGGCTATTATCAAGTTGCTTGCAGATCGTCAGTTTCCGGTAGGCGACCTTTTTGTGCTGGCGTCAGAGAATGGAGCCGGCGGCAAGGTGTCCTTTGCCGGCAAATCGTTGACCGTCAAAAAAGCTGAAGACTTCGACTTCTCCCAGGTGGAGGTGGCGTTGTTTGCTGCCGGTGCCACGGTCAGCCAGCATCTTGCACCCATTGCCGCGGAGGCCGGGGCAGTGGCGGTGGACCTGTCGCCGGCGTTTCGTTACGAATCCGATGTGCCGTTGCTGGTCGCCGACGTCAATGATGACCTGCTTGCCCAGGCCCGGGAAAACAACCTGGTTGCCTGTGCTGATGCTGCCACCGTGCAGCTGGTGCGGGCACTCAAGCCCCTGGCCGATCTGGCTCCTCTGCAGGAAGTGTTGGTGACCCAGTTTCAGGCCGTATCAGCCACCGGAAGAAGCGGGGTGGATCAACTGGCCCAACAGAGCGTGCGTTTGCTCAACGGCTTGTCCCCCAGCGAGGCGGCCCAGGCCCAGATTGCCTTTAATGTGCTGCCAGTGAGCGGACAGGTCCAGGAAAACGGCTTCACTAGCGAAGAACTCAAGTTGATGCTGGAAACCCGTCGGGTTCTGGCCGACCAGCCTGTGTCGGTACAGGTCACCACGGTGCGGGTGCCGGTCTTCTATGGCCACGGGCAGAGTGTGTCGGTTCGTAGCATTCAGCCCCTGGCAATGGCTCAGGCCCTGAGCGTTTGGGAGGGGCAGAGCGACCTGGAAGTGCTGGAAAATGATGACCCTCAGGCCATGTCACCGGTGGCTTCGGTGGAAGGGGAACCCCGCCTGCGGATTTGCCGAACTCGGGAAGACATGGAAGGCAGCGGCGGTTTGAGCTATTTTAGCGTCGCTGACAATGTCCGTTGGGGGGCCGCTTTGAATGCGGTGAAGGTGGTCGAGAAGTTGCTAAAAGACTATCTGTAATGGATACTTACTGACATTATGTGACGCGGTTTCTAGGTTTTGACCCCTGCCTGGGGCAGAATGTGTGATCAGCGTCATAGGACTGCTTGCCGCCTCGGGTTCGTCCGGTAGCGCCCGCGGGATCGGGCTGAGCGCGGGAAACATAATAAATAAAGGGTTCGACCATGCTTCGAAAACTTGGGTTTGGCTTAACCGCACTGGTCATCATGTCACCAGGCGTTGCGGCGGCTTTAGGGGTTGGGGAATACGAGCTGAATTCCTACCTTAACCAACCCCTGGATATGGAAATTTCTCTGCATGAGGTTGGCGATCTGACCGCAGAGGAAATCCTCGTGAATCTGGCGTCGCAGGCCGAATTTGACGCAGCCGGGGTGGATCGCTCCTATTTTCTCAACCGCATGGATTTCGCGGTTGAGCTCCAGGCCGGTGATAAAGCGTTGTTGCATATCACCACGGATCAGCCGGTTCGCGAACCCTATCTGAATTTTCTGGTGGAATTTCTCTGGCCCACCGGTCGCTTGATGCGTGAGTACACGGTGTTGCTGGATCCCCCCAGCTATGCTGACAGCGCCGCTACCACTGCGCCAACCATTAGCCGGGTCCCGCAACCGGTTAGTCGCAGTGAGCAGGAATCTCAATCCGCTCCGAGTGGTCCTGCCGCGCAACCACCGACGCAAGCAACGTCACCGGAATCCAGCAGCCCGGCTACGGTTAGTGGCCAACCGGTGGCCGACACAGGCCAGCGCAACACTTATACGGTGAAGGCGTCCGACACCATGTGGCGTATCGCCCTGGATAATCGCCCGGCAGAAAGTGTGTCTGTGCAGCAGATGCTGGTCGCTATCCAGACCATGAATTCTGATGCCTTTATCAACAATAACGTCAATCTGGTTAGGGAAGGCACGGTGCTTCGTATCCCTAACGAACAGGAAGTGCGCAATATCTCCACCCGCAGTGCCATCGTGGAAGTGGCTGACCAGAATCGGAAATGGCGCGAGATGCTGGAGGCCCGTGGTATTCAGGCACCTCAGCAACGCGCACAGCTTGATGGCAGTCGTCAGGTCGCCGACAGCGACGACAATGAGTCGGGGCCGACCACCGGCCAGGTGAAACTGGTTTCTCCGGAATCTACTGCCGGTGTGGATGATGGTGACAGCACTGGCTCAGCTCGTGACGGCAGCGCTAACACCGCCGTGCTTGAGAATGAGTTGGCGATTCGTGACGAAAACCTGGACCGTCTTGACCGCGAAAACTCTGAGCTGAAATCCCGCCTTGATGATCTGGAGGCGCAGACCCGCACCAGCGAGCAACTGCTGAAACTGCGTAACGATCAGATTGCCCAGTTGCAGGAAGAGCTCCGAAAGCTGCGCGAAGATCAGGGTGTCGCCGTGGAAGGTGATGACCCGTTGATGGATGAGCCGACCGAATCTGAAGTGACAGCCTTGGATGATGGCTCTGCTGGCGGTGACGTTGATATGGCGGCTGCCGATCAGGAATCCACTGAACCCAAGCAGGGCGCCGACTCTGACGCCACAGCCGATGCCAATGCGTCTGAGACAGCAACGGATACGGATGTCGCCGGCGATGCTGCCGAGGGCGTAGAGAGCACTGAGCCCTCTGAACAGCTGGAAGGCGCCGATGTCGTGGCTGCTGATGGGGAAGCTGAGGTTGAAAAAACGCCGGAGGTGGCCAAGCCCAAGCCGGTTGCGCCTGCACAGCCTCCTGCCCAACAGCAGGGCGGCATTGTCGATCTCTTGCTGGATAACCTGATGTATATCGGCCTGGCGCTGATTGCCATTCTGGTGTTGCTCTTCCTGCTGCTGCGCGGCAAAAAGAAAGATGATGCTGATGAAGAGGCTAGTGGTGCTCTGTTTGAAGACCTGAATGATGAAGGCCAGGATGAATTCGGGCTCAATCTCGATGATGATGATGTCGCTGCAGGCGCAGTGAGTGAGCAGGATGACGAAGCCGAAGTGCCGGAGCAGGGCAGCAGCCAGGATCCGCTGGAGGACGTAGAAGTCTATGTGGCCTATGGTCGCTACCCGCAGGCGGTTGACTTCCTGCGCAACGAGATCAACAAGCATCCCCAGCGAGCCGATCTGAAAGTCCGTTTGTTGGAGCTGCTCAAGGAAATGAATGACGATGCTGCTTTCCGGCAGCAGACCAGCATTTTTGCCGGTACCTCCCCTGAGGTGGATCAAGCCATCGCTCGTCTGGGAGGTAGTGTGCCTTCACAGGCCTCAGACCGCGATGATGATGCGTTGTCCCTGGATGATCTTGAAATGGGGCTCTCTTCCGATCTGGGTGACGATGTGCCCACCATGCAGGCGGATGAGCCGGAAGCAGAAGCATTCTCCATTGCCTCAAATGATCAGGAAAAAGAGGAGCAGGGCGACCAGCTGGCCGATTTTGATTTCGAGCTGGATGCTGATGAGGATAGCGACAGTGAAGATCACACCCTGATGCTGGATCCTTCCGGGGATACGGCCTCGCTGGATGATGATTTCAGCCTGGATTTTGAGGACGACAGCAAGACCCAAGCTGAGCAGGAAACGCCTCTGTCAGACGCCGACAAGAAGTCTCTGGGTGCCAGCCCGGTGCTGGAATTTGACGATGTCAGCTCTTCGTCCATCGGCGATGATTCCGAATACGGTGATCTGAACCTGGATGATATGAGTCTCGAGTTCGATGAGTCTGGCGACAGCGAAGACAGCAAGGAAGAACTGGATCTTTCCCTGGATGATCTGGACCTGGACGGAGACTCTGGTAACAGTACGGATGACACCCTGACGGACCTGGACCTGGAACTGGATGCGGCGGAGAAATCCCTGGCCGGTTCTGCGGACACTGACGACAAGGATGATCTTGCCGATCTGGATCTGGAGATGCCTGCTGCTGAGCCGACCCCAGCGTCCGAGCAGGCCACTTCTCTGGAAGATCTGCTGGGTGACGATGACCTGCAGCTGGACGATCAGGACGACAGTTTGTCTCTGGATGAAGAGCCGGTTCAGGAAGCGTCACCGTCCGAAGCGCCGATTCCTGAGCCTGAACCGGAAGCCCCGGCTGCTGCCGCTGAGCCGGTAGACGATATTGAGCCGTCTCCTGCACCCCAGACAGACAGCGACGTGTTGGGCGACGAGGATGATTTCGACTTCCTCGGAGAGACCGACGAAAACGCCACCAAGCTGGATCTGGCCAAGGCCTATATCGACATGGGGGACACGGAAGGTGCCCGCGATATCCTCAACGAGGTGATTTCCGAAGGTAGCGACCAACAGCAGGCGGAAGCCCGTGAGCTGATGGGGCAGGTTGGCTGATCGTCCTGCGCTAGGAAAAAAGGGGGCGATGCCTTAAGGTATCGCCCCCTTTTTGTTTTGGTGGAACCATGGCCCGCATCGCCCTGGGAATTGAATACGACGGTACCGACTTTCGCGGCTGGCAGACCCAGCAGGCCGGTGTCAGAACCGTGCAGGAATGTCTTGAAAAGGCCTTGTCGAAAGTGGCTGATCACCCGGTGGCGGTGGTCTGTGCCGGTCGCACCGATGCGGGCGTGCACGGCACTGGTCAGGTGGTGCATTTTGACTCTGATTCACCCCGGGAGATGAAAAGCTGGATCATGGGAGGCAATACCAATCTGCCGCGGGATGTGACCGTGCGCTGGGCCACTCCAGTGAGTGAGGAATTCCATGCCCGTTTTTCTGCGGTCAGTCGTCGTTATCGTTACGTGATCTACAATCACTCGCGCCCGCCGGCCCTGTTCCGAAATCAGGTGACCTGGAATTACCGGCCGCTGAATCTGGATGCTATGCGTGAAGCAGCTTCCTGTCTGGTCGGCAGTCATGATTTCACCGCTTATCGTAGTGTGCATTGTCAGGCGAAGTCACCGCACAAGACGCTACACAGCCTGAAACTGTACGAATATGGCAAGGTGATCGTTCTGGAAGCCCATGCTAACGCCTTCTTGATGCATATGGTGCGTAATATAGCGGGTGTGCTGATGACTATCGGGGCTGGGAAGCGGCCAGCACGCTGGGCTAGAGAGGTGCTTGAATCGAAGGATCGCCGCAAGGGGGCAGCAACAGCACCACCATTTGGCCTCTATCTCGTGGATATCGAATACCCGGATCATTTCGATCTACCCAGAGAGCCGCTTGGCCCCCTGTGGTTGCCGCATTCCCTTGAGGCATAATGAACATCGGGCAGTGGTGAATGGTTTATTGCTAATGCCCCGAAACATCCCTAATTCGCCGGGCTTTTGATACACTGGAGAACCCATGGCCATACCCCGGGTCAAAATCTGTGGCATCACCCGCATCGAGGATGGACTGGCGGCAGCAAGCGCCGGTGCTGATGCCATTGGTCTGGTGTTTTACGAGCCCAGCCCCCGTTACGTTACGGTCGCCCGGGCGGCGGCAATCTGTGCCAGCCTCCCCCCGTTCGTGACTACTGTCGGTTTGTTCGTGAATGCGTCACAAGCTGCCATCGACCATGTGCTGGCCCAGGTGCCGCTGGATCTGCTGCAGTTTCATGGTGATGAATCTGCACAGTTCTGTACCCGCTTTTCGCGCCCTTGGATCAAGGCGGTGCGAATGAAAGACGATGTGGATCTGTATCGCTGCTCGGCGCAATACCGGGAGGCGGCAGGGTTGCTGGTAGATAGCTATGTACCTGGTGTGCCAGGTGGCACCGGGGAAACGTTTAACTGGGGCAGATTGCCAAAAGATCTGCCTCTTCCCGTGGTACTGGCCGGTGGCCTGCACCCGGGTAATGTGGCCGATGCCGTGGCACAGGTGCGGCCATGGGCGGTGGATGTCAGCGGCGGTGTTGAGCAGAAGACTGTTCAGGGCGGCCGCAGCGGTGGGATCAAGGATCACTCCGCCATCCGCGCCTTTATCAAAAGTGCGAAAATACGAGGAGTAGCTGGTGTCTGAACGCCCTGATTTTTCTGCTTTTCCTGACGCCCGAGGCCATTTTGGCCAGTTCGGCGGCTGTTTTGTTTCCGAGACCCTGATGGGGGCTCTGGATGATCTGGCCGCCATGTATGAGCGTCTTAAGGATGATCCGCAATTCCGTGCGGATTTCGACTACGATCTGGCCCACTATGTTGGCCGCCCGTCTCCGCTGTATCTGGCGGAGCGATGGTCGAAGCAGCTTGGCGGGGCACAGATCTGGCTCAAGCGTGAGGACCTGAATCACACGGGTGCCCACAAGGTGAACAACACCATCGGTCAGGCTCTGCTTGCCAAGCATATGGGCAAGCCGCGGGTGATTGCTGAAACCGGGGCAGGGCAGCACGGTGTGGCAACTGCCACCGTGGCAGCCCGGCTGGGGCTCAAGTGCCAGGTCTACATGGGGGCCGAGGATGTGGAGCGGCAAAAGCTCAACGTTTACCGCATGAAGCTGCTGGGCGCCGAGGTGATTCCGGTCACGTCCGGCTCGAAAACCCTGAAAGATGCCATGAATGAGGCCATGCGTGACTGGGTCACCAATGTGGATGACACTTTCTACATCATCGGCACCGTGGCAGGTCCGCATCCGTATCCGCTACTGGTGCGCGATTTCCAGTGCGTGATCGGTCGTGAAGCCCGTGAGCAGAGCCTGAAGCAGGCCGGCAAACTGCCGGATGCACTGGTCGCGTGTGTGGGGGGTGGCTCCAACGCCATTGGCCTTTTCCATCCCTTCCTCAATGACGATGACGTGGCCATGTACGGTGTGGAAGCCGCCGGTGACGGCATTGCAACTGGACGTCATGCGGCACCGCTGAGCGCCGGGCGCCCGGGTGTGCTGCACGGTAACCGTACTTACCTGATGGAAGACGATAACGGCCAGATCATCGAAACCCATTCCGTGTCCGCCGGCCTGGATTATCCAGGCGTCGGCCCGGAACACGCCTGGTTGAAGGATCTGGGTCGGGTTAACTATGTGTCCGCGGATGACAAAGAGGCCCTCTCGGCGTTCCGTGAGCTGACCCGGGTAGAGGGAATCATGCCGGCTCTGGAGTCGGCCCATGCGCTGGCCTACGCGCGCAAACTGGCTCCGACCATGTCACCGGATCAGAATATTGTTGTGAATCTGTCCGGTCGTGGGGATAAGGACATTCTGACTGTCGCCGCCATCGATGGCATTGAATTTTAAGGAGCAGTAATGCGTCGTATAGAAAGCTGTTTTCAGCGGCTGGCCGAGCAGAAACGCAAGGCCCTGATACCCTTTGTCACCGCCGGCGATCCTAGCAAGAAAGTGACGGTGCCACTGATGCACGCCATGGTAGAAGCCGGTGCCGACATTATTGAGCTGGGCGTACCTTTCTCGGATCCCATGGCCGATGGTCCGGTGATTCAGAAGGCCTGTGAACGGGCCTTGGCCCATGGCACCTCCACCCATGATGTACTGGCCATGGTCAAGGAGTTCCGCGAGCGCGATACCCGGACCCCGGTGGTACTGATGGGCTATCTGAACCCGGTGGAAGCGCTTGGCTACGAAAGCTTTGCGAAGGCTGCCTCACAGGCCGGCGTGGATGGCATTCTGCTGGTGGACCTGCCGCCGGAAGAAGCGCTGGAAATCAAGCCGGTGATGGATGCCCACGAGCTGGACATGATTTTCCTGGTGGCCCCGACCACCTCGGATGCCCGTATCAAGCTGATTGGCAAGGCCGGTTCCGGCTACCTGTATTACGTCTCTCTCAAGGGGGTGACAGGCTCGGCCTCCCTGAATGTGGATGAAGTGGCCGGCCGGGTTGAAACAATTCGCAACCTTGCTCAATTGCCCATTGGTGTCGGCTTTGGTATCAAAGACGCTGAATCTGCACAGGCGGTAAGTCGAGTGTCTGATGGTGTGGTTGTCGGGAGTGCCCTGGTGAACCAGATCGCGGCCAATCCGGACAACCCGGAAGCGATCAACCAGTCCATCAGTGACATTCTGGCCGCCATGCGTAACGCTATGGATCAGTAACGGGACCTTTGCATGAGCAACAGCAACTGGCTGGAAAAAATCCTGCCTGCAGTACGCCGCCCCCAGGAAAACCGGCGCAACAGCATTCCCGAGGGGTTGTGGCGCAAGTGCCCACGCTGCGACGGGGTGGTGTACCGGCCCGAACTGGACCGCAACATGGATGTTTGCCCGAAGTGTGAACATCACTTGCGTATCAATGCCCGGCGGCGGCTCAAGCTGTTTCTGGACGAAGGGGCACAGACGGAAATCGGTACGGAACTGGCACCGGTAGACCGTCTCAAGTTCAAGGACTCCAAGAAATACAAGGACCGTCTGGTTGCTGCCCAGAAAGCCACTGAAGAAAACGACGCGCTGATTGCCCTGAAAGGCACATTGCACGGAGAGCCTCTGGTGGCCTGTGCCTTCGAATTTAACTTCATGGGCGGCTCCATGGGCTCCGTGGTCGGCGAGCGTTTTGTTCGTGCCGTGGATGTGTGTCTTGAGCAAAAGTTGCCGCTGGTGTGTTTTTCCGCCAGTGGTGGGGCGCGCATGCAGGAAGCCCTGTTTTCCCTGATGCAGATGGCCAAGACCAGCGCGGCGCTTGAAAAGATGCGTCAGGCGGGCCTGCCGTTTATCTCCGTACTTACCGATCCGGTTTACGGCGGCGTTTCCGCATCCCTCGCCATGCTCGGAGATGTGAATGTGGCCGAACCCAACGCGCTGATCGGCTTTGCCGGGCCCCGGGTGATCGAACAGACCGTGCGGCAGAAATTGCCGGAAGGGTTCCAGCGCAGCGAATTCCTGCTGGATCACGGTGCCATCGACATGATCGTAGCCCGCCATGATATGCGCGATACCCTGCATCGCCTGCTGGCGAACATGATGGGCTGGCCCCTACAGACTGTTGATGACTGAAGACTCTGCCGCTTCCGCTCTGGCCGCCTGGCTGGAGCGGATCGAGGCCATGCACCCCACCGAAATCGAACTGGGCCTGGAGCGTATTCGCCAGGTAGCCCACCGCCTTGGGGTGGATACAATGCCGGTACCGGTAATCACCGTGGCCGGCACTAATGGCAAAGGTTCCACCCTGCGCCTTATGCAGGCCCTGGCTGAGCGCCATGGCCGTCGAGTCTGTCTTTACACCTCTCCTCATCTGCATCGCTTCAATGAGCGTGTCCGCCTGCCCGATGGGCTGGCTTCGGACCAGCAGCTCTGTGATGCGTTTGCACAGGTGGAGCAGGCTCGCCTGGACATTTCCCTGACCTACTTCGAGTTCAGTACCCTGGCGGCCCTGTGGTTGTTCCGACAAAGCGGGGCGGACTTGGTGCTGCTGGAAGTGGGGCTTGGGGGCCGGCTTGATGCGGTGAATATCGTCGACCCGGATGTGGCTGTTGTCACCTCGGTGGGGCTTGATCATCAGGACTGGCTGGGCGAGACCCGCGAGGCCATTGCCGGCGAAAAGTGCGGCATTGCCCGCCCCGGCAGGCCGCTGGTCTTCGGTGAGGCGGACTGGCCGGAAAACCTGCCGGCCCTGGCAAAACAGTATGCGGCGGAGCCAGTCTTTGCCGGCCGTGATTTCTGCCTCGATCAGCAGGGCTTAACGCTCGCTGATGGGCGGGAGCTGGCCTTTCCCGGCAAGGTAACCTTGGGCCGGGATAACTTGGCGACCGCCTGTCAGGCGCTCATCCTGGCCGGAGTTCGGGTTGATGCCCAGGACTGTGCGGCAGTGGCGGATGTAACCCTGTTCGGGCGTTGCGAGTTCCTACAGTTGCAGGGGCGTGCCTGCTGGTTTGACGTGGGCCACAACCTGCCGGCGGTGACCCGCTTTCTGCAGCTGTTGCCCTCCTGTGAGGGTCAGCGGCACCTGGTGTTCGGGATGATGGCGGACAAGCCCATTGATGAGGTGGTGGCGTTATTTGCCGGTCAGCCAGTGAACTGGCATCTGGCTGCGCCGGCCATGGCACGGGCGGCATCGCCCGCCAGGCTGGCGGCTGCTTTGCCGTCGCAGGCATCCTGTCGCCAGTATGGCAGTGTCGCCGAGGCACTGCAGGGCGCCCTTGATGCTGCACAGCGTGACGATCAGGTGCTAATCTTCGGGTCTTTCTATACCGTTGCAGAAGCAAGAGTCAGTGGAGAGCAAGGTGGATAAACGAACCCGCCAGCGCATTATCGGCATTGTCTTGTTGTTGGTTCTGGCCGCCGTGCTGGCGCCCTTTGTGTTCCGGTCACCGGAACAGATTCGCAATGCGCTGGATATGCAAATACCGGATCAGCCGGAGATGACGGCGGTGAATGTGGAACCGGTAGTATCTGAAAAGATGGAAAACGCGGCGGCGGAACGTATCCAGTCTGAGCGCCAGGAGGTCCAGGAGACCGCAGAAGAGCAGCTGCAAACCGAGGCGGGCAGTACCGAGAAGTCTGCGGGGGTTGCCCGTGAAGACAGCGAGAGCGAGCCGCTGGTCGACGATGCCCCGGTACCGCCCCCGGTGGCTCCGGATGACGGGCCTGTTCTGGCCGGTTTTGTGGTCCAGGTGGGCAGTTATTCCAGCGCTGATAATGCGGCCGGCGTTGTGGACAAGCTGAAAGCCGCCGGATATCGGGCCTATAGTGAAACCGATAGTCACCAGGGCAAGGTCGTTCATCGTGTCATGGTGGGGCCGGAAATCCACAAGAAGGATGCCGAGCGAACCCGCCAGCAGCTGGCGGATGACAGCCGTTTCGGCTTCAAGGGGCTGGTGCGGATCTACGCGCCCTGATTGCCACCATCCACTGGCTGTATCCATGGGCAAGTGGTTCGGCCTCTGTTAAACTTCGCACCCTGAATTTCCCGGGTGGCTTGCGGCTGACAAGGGCTGCAAATCACCTCGGGACAAGCGTTTATCCGCCGGCGAGAGCACGCTTTACATGAATCTGGCAGACGCCATCATTCTGATCGTCATCGCAATTTCTGCTTTGCTGAGCGTGCGCCGAGGCTTCACTCGCGAAGCCTTTTCGTTGCTCACCTGGGTGGCGGCCTTTATTATCGCGCGCCTGTTCAGTCCGGCCCTGGATCTTCTTCTTCAGGATCAGATCGCTACTCCCAGTCTCCGTGCCGCCGTTGCTTTCGGCCTGCTGTTTGTTTTGACGCTGGTGGTCGGCGCCCTCATTAACCATCTGCTTGGTGAGCTGATCCGTGTCACCGGGCTGAGCAGTACCGATCGATTGCTGGGCATGGTCTTCGGCGCTCTGCGCGGGGTGCTGCTGATGGTCGTGCTGGTAGCCCTGGGGCGGCATCTGTTTGGTGCCGACCCATGGTGGCAAGAATCCACTCTGGTTCCGCATCTGGTCATGATGGAAGCGTGGACCCGGGACATGGGTGAGAAGCTACTCGCCCTGGTCATGAACGTATAAGCAACGAGGGACTGTAAGCATCTTCATATTGAAGGTGTTAACAGGCCCTAACGAGAGGAAAGTACCATGTGCGGCATTGTGGGCATTGTCGGCCATAGCTATGTGAACCAGGGTATCTATGATGCGCTGACAGTCCTTCAGCATCGGGGGCAGGATGCAGCCGGTATCGTTACCTGTGATGGAGACCGTCTCTACCTTCGCAAGGACAATGGCATGGTGCGCGATGTGTTTCGCACCCGCCATATGCGCCGCTTGGTGGGCAACATGGGGATTGGCCATGTACGTTATCCCACCGCGGGCAGCTCCAGCTCGGCGGAAGCCCAGCCGTTTTATGTAAATTCCCCCTACGGCATCACCCTGGCCCACAACGGTAACCTCACTAATGCCGAGGAACTGGCCGAGCATATTTTCCGGGCAGACCTGCGCCATATCAATACTACCTCTGATTCCGAGGTGCTGTTGAATGTGTTCGCCCACGAACTGCAGAGCCTTGGCAAGTTGCAGCCGGAACCGGACGATATCTTTGATGCCGTTGCTGCGGTGCACAAGCGGGTGGAAGGGGCTTATGCGGTGGTGGCCATGATTACCGGTTATGGCATCCTGGCGTTCCGTGACCCCCACGGTATTCGCCCGGTCTGTTTCGGTCGCAAGGACACGCCGGACGGGCCCGAGTACATGGTGGCTTCCGAATCCGTGGCATTGTCTTCTCTGGGCTTTCATATTGAACGTGATCTGGAACCGGGCGAAGCCATCTATATCACCGCCGAAGGGGAGATGCACACCCGCCAATGTGCCGAAAATCCCAGTCTGCACCCGTGCATTTTCGAACAGGTATACTTGGCACGTCCGGATTCAATCATCGACGGTATTTCGGTGTACAAGGCGCGGTTGCGCATGGGCGAGAAACTGGCAGAAAAAGTGGAACGTGAATGGCCGGATCACGATATCGACGTGGTGATTCCTATTCCTGATACCAGCCGTACCTCGGCTCTGCAGATGGCCAACCATCTGGGCGTCAAATATCGCGAAGGCTTCATCAAGAATCGCTATATCGGCCGTACCTTCATCATGCCGGGCCAGCAGCAGCGCAAGAAATCCGTTCGCCAGAAACTCAATGCTATTGAGCTGGAGTTCAAGGGGAAGAATGTCCTGCTGGTGGATGACTCCATTGTGCGTGGAACGACATGCAACGAGATTATCCAGATGGCGCGTGAAGCAGGTGCCAGTAAAGTGTATTTCGCTTCTGCGGCTCCAGCGGTGCAATATCCCAATGTCTATGGCATCGATATGCCGGCAGCGCAGGAGCTGATTGCCCATGGGCGTACTACCGAAGAAATTGGCAAACTGATCGGTGCTGACAAGTTGATTTACCAAGACCTGGAAGATCTGGTGGAGACTTGCAAGGAAGGTAATCCCGGGGTGGAGTCCTTTGACTGTTCCGTGTTCAATGGAACGTATCTGGCGGGCAATATCACACCAGAGTATCTGGCAAGTCTCGAAGCACGTCGCAATGACATGGCCAAGGGCAGCAATGAAAAAACCCAGGCATTGGCAGATAACGAGATTATCGATTTGCACAACACCAACTGAGCACGACCCAAAGGAAAATTGAGGCTATTAATGAACGATCTGGATCCGACACAACTTGATGTGGAAACCCTGGCTATCCGCACTGCACAGTTGCGTACGGACGAGATGGCTCACTCGGATCCGATTTTCCTGACGTCCAGTTTTGTCTATGAAAGTGCCGCCCAGGCCGCGGCCCGATTCGGGGGGCAGGAGCCGGGCAATATCTATTCCCGTTTCACCAACCCCACCGTGCGCGCTTTTGAGCAACGCCTTGCCGCCCTGGAAGGGGGCGAGGCCTGTGTGGCTTTTGCCTCCGGCATGGCCGCCATCAGTGGCACCTTCTTTTCCCTGCTGGCACCGGGCGATCACATAGTCAGTTCCCGCAGCGTGTTCGGCACCACCAATGTGGTGTTTGACAAATACCTGGCCAAGTTCGGTATCGAGACCTCGCTGGTGGATCTGAGCGACCTGAAGGACTGGGAAGCGGCAATCCGACCGGAAACCCGGATCCTGTATCTGGAAACGCCCTCCAATCCGCTATCGGAAATCGGCGATATCCGTGCCCTGGCCAAACTGGCCCACGACAATGGCGCCTTGCTGGTGGTGGACAATTGCTTCTGCACCCCGGCCCTGCAGAAACCCCTGGAGCTGGGAGCAGATATCATTATTCACAGCGCCACCAAATATCTGGACGGGCAGGGGCGTTGTCTTGGTGGTGCGGTAGTCGGGCCGAAGGTGGAAATGGAAGAAGTGCTGGGCTTCGTCCGCTCCGCCGGCGCCTGCATGAGCCCTTTTAACGCCTGGGTCTTCCTGAAGGGCCTGGAGACACTGAAGCTGCGTATGGAAGCCCAGAGTGCCCGCACCCAGGAGCTGGCCGAGTGGCTGGAAAGCCAGCCAGGCATTGTACGGGTGCACTATGCCGGTCTGAAGAATCACCCCCAACATGCATTGGCCGGTAAACAGCAGTCCGGTTATGGTGCTGTCATGTCCATTGAAGTGGAAGATGCCGCAGGCTGCAGGGATCGGCAGGCAGCCTGGCGCTTTATTGATGCCACCCGGCTGATTTCCATTACCGCTAATCTGGGAGATGTTAAAACGACGATCACGCACCCGGCCTCAACAACTCATGGGCGTGTGAAAGAGGAAGAAAAACAGCGGGCCGGAGTCACCGAAAATCTGATTCGTCTTGCTATTGGCCTGGAATCGGTCAATGACCTCAAGACGGATTTGAGCCGGGGATTGCAGGCGATCGCCAGCGCATAACAATAAGCGCCTGGCGCTTGCTGGCTGACCCCTCGCAAAAGAAGGCGGCATCTCACCGATAGCGCCCGGTCAATACAGAATCAAGGGGAATCATGCAGGCACTGGATAAAGCCCTGGCCCAGGTGGGCCGCGTGGTACTGGGCAAAGAAGAACAATTGAAGCTCGCGCTTACCTGCATGCTGGCCAATGGCCATCTGCTTATCGAAGACCTGCCTGGCATGGGGAAAACCACGCTTGCTCATGCTTTGGCCCGGGTGTTCAAGCTTGAGTACCGGCGGGTGCAGTTCACCAGTGATATGTTGCCGGCGGATATTCTCGGCGTCTCCGTATTCGATCCCAACACACAGCAGTTTTCCCTTCGTGAAGGGCCGGTTTTCACCCAGTTACTGCTGGCCGATGAAATCAATCGGGCCACACCGAAAACGCAGAGTGCGCTGCTTGAAGCCATGGAAGAGCGACAGGTGACCCTGGACGGGGTGACCCGGATCTTGCCGCAACCCTTCTTTGTTATCGCTACCCAGAATCCGGTAGATCAGGCGGGCACGTTCGTGTTGCCCGAATCGCAGCTTGATCGTTTTCTGATGCGGATTTCCCTGGGCTACCCGGCCCCTGAAGTTGAGCTGCAGCTATTGGCTGGTGGCGACCTGCGTGAGCAGGTTCGTGAGCTGCAGTCAGTGATTAATAGTGAAGGGTTGATCAAGTTGTCACGGGTGGTGGGTAAAGTCCGCGCCAGCCATGAGTTGCTGGACTATGTTCAGCGTTTGCTGGATACCACCCGTTCCGATGACCGTTTCGTCGCTGGGCTGTCTCCCCGAGCCGGCCTGGGCTTGCTCAAGGCAGCCCGGGCCTGGGCCCTGGTCAGTGGCAGGGATTATGTATTGCCGGAAGATGTGCAGGCGGTATGGCCATCCGTGGCGGAGCACCGTCTGAGTGCCCGTCAGGGGGGGAGTGTGGCGGCCATTACCCAGTCCCTGCTGCAGTCCGTGCCAGTCATACGTCGCTAATCCATGCAGCTGCCGGCGCCGATACGGGACCTTTATGAACGCTGGCTGGCCCGGCGCTTGCCTCCGGCCAGGCAGATCGTGCTGGATCGGCGGCGCATATTTATTTTGCCCACCGGTTACGGTTTCTTTTATCTGTTGGTGGCCGCACTGCTTTTCATCGGCGGTATCAATTACGAAAACAATCTGATTCTGGCCTTGTCCTTCCTGCTCGCCAGCTTGTTCATGGTGGCGATTCTGCATACCTTCCGGAATCTGTTTGCCCTGGGCATGCGTAACGGGGATAGCGAATCCGGTTTTGCGGGAGAGGAAGGCGCGTTGGAACTCGTATTGTTTGCCCAGCGACGAGATCACCATTGCGTCTGGTTCCGCTGGCGTGGTCAGGACGGCCAGCAGATCAGTATCCGCAGAGGTGAAGAAGAAAGCCTGTGGCTGAATCTGCCACTGACAGAACGAGGAAGGGTGGCGGCACCTCGCCTCAAGGTGGAAAGCCGCTTTCCGCTGGGGTTGTTACGCACCTGGTCCTATGTATCGCTGGACCACTATTGTCTGGCCTGGCCACGGCCGGAGGAAAGTCTGGATTGCCCGGCAGATGGCGGCAAGGAAAATCAGCAGGCGTTCAGCAGTGGCCAGCCAGGCAATGACGAATTCCAGGGGCTGCGCAGCTACACTCCTGGGGACTCCCTGCGCCGGGTAGACTGGAAAGGTTACGCACGGGGTCGCGGCTTGAATATCAAGCAGTTCGAGGAACCGGTGGGCGGCCGTTTATGGTTGCGCTGGGATCGTTTGCAGGGCCTTGGCGAGGAGCAGCGACTTTCCATACTGTGCTTCTGGGTTTTGCAACTGGACCAGCAGCGCCAGCCCTATGGTCTGGAGTTGCCGGGCCTGACGTTGGCGCCGGATACCGGTGATGTGCATCGGTGGCGGCTGCTGGATGCTCTGGCCAGCTATCCGGATTACTGAGGTTTTCCATGGCGCGCATTTATCAGGTCCCGTCTCATACCAGACTCTGGCTAGCCCTGGCAGTGGTGCTGTGTTCCATCCCCCAACTGGTCAAAGGGCCTCTCTGGCAGGCCGGGTTGCTGGTGCTGGTGATCCTGATCCGCTGGCTGGTGGATCAGCAGCGCCTTACTCTGCCCGGCCGCATAGTGCGTACGCTGCTATTGATTGGCGCTGTGGGGCTGACCTTTTACAGCTTTGGCAGATTGTACGGGCCGGAAGCGGGCGTTGCCTTGCTGGTCAGCCTGTTTGCTCTCAAGTATCTGGAAGTGGTGCAGCAGCGTGATGCCTATGTGGTAATTGTGCTGGGGTATTTCGTATGCGCCACGGCACTGTTGTTTTCCCAGACACCGGGCATGTTCCTCTATGTGGTCCTGTGCATGACGGTCCTGACTACCTGTCTGGTGGGGATCAATCACAGTGACACCCGGGCCAGCGGCTTGCTGCATGGCAAGCGGGCGATGGTCATGACTTTGCAGGCTATTCCCCTGATGGTGGTGTTGTTCCTTTTGGTGCCACGGGTGGCACCACTGTGGAATATGCAAGTGGGGGAAGACAAGGCCCGCACTGGTATGAGCGACAGTATGTCACCGGGCCAGATCAGTGAACTGTCGGAATCTGCGGAGCTGGCCTTCCGGGTAGACTTTCAGGGAGACATTCCGCCTCGGCCACAGCGTTACTGGCGGGGGCTGACGCTGAGCCACTACGACGGACGCACCTGGCAGCAGGCAGTGCCCCAGGGACAGGCGGAGTCAGAATACCTGTACCGGAGAGGGAATCAAAAACCGGTTTGGTACCAGCAGCTCGAGAGCCGTCGAGCCGCGGAGCAACAACGGTATCGCTACCAGATCATTGCCGAACCGACCCAGCGCCGTTGGCTGTTCAGCCTGGCCGTTCCTTTCCCACTGGATGAAGGCATGGCGCTGGCCAAGGATATGCGGCTGGTGGCTGACCAGCCGGTGTCGCAGCGGTTTGCCTATCGTGTGGAAAGCGTGCCTGCAGCCACTGACGCTATCAGCCTTGACGGGCAGGAGCGACAACTGATGCTGTCGTTACCGCAGGAGTCAGGAAGGAAAGCCAGAGGGCTCGCGCAACAATGGCAGCTGGAAAGCCATTCAGCACGTGAAATTGCCCAGCGAGCGTTGCGTCATTTCCGTGAGCAACCTTTTCATTACACCCTGAGGCCACCCAGGCTCACCGCGGATCCAGTGGATGATTTCCTTTTTCGGACCCGGCGTGGATTCTGTGAGCACTATGCCTCCAGCTTTACCTTCCTGATGCGCGCGGCCGGGGTGCCGGCCAGGGTCGTGGTGGGTTACCAAGGAGGCGAGCAGAATCAACTGGGTACCCATTTGCTGGTGCGACAGTACGATGCCCATGCCTGGAGCGAGATCTGGCTTGAAGGGCAGGGATGGACCCGTGTGGACCCTACCGGCGCGGTAGCGCCTGAGCGCATCGAGCTTGGGCTAAGGGAGGCCCTTGAGAACAGTGAAGACGGCAGAGATGTGCTGGATGATCTGGGGCTCCGCCGTTTCTCGGATGGGGGGCTATTTGCGAAAGTCAGTCAGTGGGTGGATTACGTGGATTTCCGCTGGCAAACCTGGGTGCTGGGGTACGATAGCGCCTTCCAGTCCGCATTTCTGGAAGATCTGCTCGGCGTTGTTTCACCAGTCCGCATTGCCATTGCGCTGATCGTTGCTGTCGCCATGTTGATGGGGCTCTATGCCCTGTTTCTACTTTGGAGGACCGGCAATGCGAGGCTGACGCTGATGGAGCGTGAATACTGGCGATTGCATCAGCGTGCCAGTGAACGGGGGCGGCCACTGGCGGTGGGACTGACCCCCATGCAGTTGAGTGACGCAATCAGCGAGCAGTGGCCTCAGGCGGCGGTTGCTGCGGAGAATTGGGCAAAATACTATCAGAAGCTCCACTATGATCCTGTTTCAGCGCCGGACAAGCGACAAAGGCGTCATTTACGAAGCCTGAGAAATCGCTTATACAAATTATTGGACTAGTGTGCTATCTGTAGGTCATGGTCGCCAAGCCATGAGCTGCAACAACCGGTTGTTATGGAGAACGACAAATGCGCGCCGCAAATTACAAGAAAGGTCTCGAACTCACCGACCACAGCCCCTGGGCCCAGGCCTTCTGGGACGATCTGGTACCGTTGAAAAACCGGGTGGTGGAGCATCCGGTGTTTGTGGAAATGGGAGCCGGAACCCTCAGCTTGCCGCGTTTTCGCAGTGCCCTGTTGAATTTCTATCCCCTGGTGGAAAACTTTCCCAAGTATATGGGGTTGAACCTGGCCAAGACCCAGCCGGGCCGCTATCCCGGTCACGAAGAGAGCAAGAACTGGCTGATCAGCAACATCAAGGTCGAACAGCGCCATGCCTACTGGTACCAGGACTGGGCCATGGGCTTTGGAATTACCCTGGAAGAACTGGAGTTTGTTACGCCGCCGCCAGCCATGGATGCGGTGAACCATTACCTCTGGCACATGGGGCGTCAGGCCAGCCTGGAGGAGGGCCTTGCCGCCACCAATCTGGCCATTGAATGGGCTACTGGCGAATGGAGCCAGAGTGTGGTCAAGGGTATGCAGGCCTATCAGGAAAACGGGGTGGCCACCATTAATCGTCATTCCATGGCCTGGCTACGGGCCCACGCCTCCTACGACGACGCCCACCCCCACGAAGCAATGGAGCTCATCAAGCTTACCTGTGTCAATCAGGAAAGCCGGACAAGAGCCTTCGCCGCAGCGGTCAAAGGGCTGGAATACTATGTCCTGGCACTGGACCACTGCTACGCTCAGTCGGACTGAATAGACCTGATTACGTCTGCACATCCGGGAAAGCCATCTATCGTGTTTGGTGGTTCTTCCCGGTCCGGGTTGTTTTCGCTGTTAACTATTAACTATTAACTGTTCACTGCCTTTACATATACACCTTCAGCTTTTCGCGGATGACCCGCTGGATTGCCTTGACCTCCATGGGCGAGCGGTCAGACAGCTTGGATGGCTGGATCCGGTGCAAGTGAAGCGAGGGTGAGTCTTTGCGAAAGGCCCGAAGGTCCCCCTTGGTGATCACAGGAAGGAAGGGCACTTCCTCAGTTTCCTTTTTCATCAGTGCCCAGAGGCCCACTTTCAGGGGCACCGGCTTAATAACCTTTTCGTTATTCTTGAGTAGGCGCAGAGTCAGAAAGAGTCCTTCTTTGTTGAAAAACTCGCCGGGCAAAATATGCATGCCGGTGGGGTGTACGCTATGGTTCCCGATATTGTTAAACGTATCGTGGTAGGCATAGGGGTTGGGCAGAATGACCAGCGAGCGCTCATCATCCGGCGGTATGGAAATATCGTAGTTGGTATAGAGCTGCTCCACCGGCGCACTGTATACGCACAGCGTTTCCTGAAACTGCTTGATGAAATTGACGGCTCGTTGGTGGTTGTCAAAATCATTCAGTTTCCAGATGAGGTGCTCAGGAATCCCCAAGTCGTTCAGCATATATCACTATATAGAGTAGTTATTAATTATTAGTCGATAATGGGCAGAATATAGCATAGGCACCCCTCCCCACCAGCGGTATTGGCCGATCAACATGACCAGAAGTGACCGTCGTCACGGCGCCTGAGCAATGGACGTAAAAAATGCAGAACGAATTTCCCGTCGATGAGGTGGTGGAACCTCTCCTTGATGCCTTGCAACAAGCCGGCTGTGCCATTCTGGAAGCCCCGCCAGGAGCAGGGAAATCCACCCGTGTGCCGCTGTGTCTGCTGAATCGTTCCGGAACCGGCCAGGGTCGCATTCTGATGCTGGAGCCACGACGGGTGGCGGCCCGTTCCGTGGCCACCTTCATGGCAGCCCAGCTTGGCGAGCCGGTGGGGCAAACCGTTGGTTACCGGACTCGAACCGATACCCGGGTCAGTACCGCCACCCGTCTGGAAGTGGTCACCGAAGGGGTTTTGACCCGTATGGCGTTGAGTGACCCGGAGTTGCAGGGCATCAGTCTGGTGATCTTTGACGAGTTCCATGAACGCTCCCTGAATGCGGATCTGGGGCTGGCCCTGGTCAGGGAAATCCGTGAGGCATTCCGTCCCGATCTGGGGCTGCTGGTGATGTCTGCCACCCTGGACTGCGGGCCCCTGGTTGCCATGCTGGATGCTCCGGTGATACGCAGCGAAGGGCGCAGCTTTCCAGTCAACGTTATTTATCGCCCGCCAGCCCCTCGTCAGGACTGGCGGGATCACTGTGTCCAGCAGGTGTGTTCTGTCGCGGAGGAGGCGCAGGTAATACTGGTGTTTCTTCCTGGCCGGGCGGATATCCGCCGCGTAGCCCGAAGCCTGTCTGAATCCGGGCTCAGCCTGCCGGTTAACGAATTGCATGGTGGCCTGCCGCTGGCGCAGCAACAGCAAGTGCTGGAGGCGGCCAAAAACGGCGGTTCTTTGATCGTGCTGACTACCAACGTGGCGGAAACCAGCCTGACCATAGAAGGGGTGACCCATGTCATTGATAGTGGTCTGGCCAGGGAACCGGCCTATGATCCGGCTCGTCACCGCAGCCGCTTGGTCACACGAAGGATCAGTGAGGCCAGCGCTCGTCAGCGCAGCGGGCGGGCAGGGCGGCTGGGGCCCGGTTGCTGCCTGCGCCTATGGTCTGAATCCGAGGTGATGGCCAGCCATCAGAAGCCGGAAATAGCCAGAGTCGCTCTGGATCAACTGGTACTGGATCTGGCCCGTTGGGGCTGCCGGGAGCCCGGCCAAATGC